>ENA-ORCS01000008-ORCS01000008.1-marine-metagenome-genome-assembly--contig:-NODE-8-length-269852-cov-11.292318_pt1 | contig 269852 bp, 252 predicted proteins | sample MGYA00237781_ERZ508513 | MGnify/ENA primary metagenome ERZ508513 (study PRJEB26184, sample SAMN06268793) | marine metagenome | isolation source: Eden Landing Ponds, San Francisco, CA, USA | place... | reverse complement strand
AGCCCGGATGGTGTAGTGGCCCATCATACGACCCTGTCACGGTCGTGACGCGGGTTCAAATCCCGCTCCGGGCGCTTTCTCTTTCGACGTTTCCCTCGATAGCCCCGCAGTTACCTCCCGACGGCACTTCGTTTCGACGCGACCGGCTTCAGTGTCGAAACAGCCGCGAGAATCAGTTTGCCGGCCGCCGGCTCAGTTCCGCTGCGCGACCCGTCCAGTGATGTCGTACTCGTTCCCGGTGGCGATGTAGGCGACGTCCTCGATGATGCCGCCGAGCTCCGGGACGATACGCAGTAACACGAGCGTCAACACTACAAGCACGACGATGGACGCAGACTGCGCGAGCACGCGGTCGGCGAACAGGTACGACACCATGTTCGGGTCGTCACTCGGGAACAGCAGGAACACGGCGTCCCGGACGAGCCGGCCCCGGAACCACTGTTCGCCGTGCGAAACCGCGATGAACGACACGCGGACGAGGTTCATCGCGTAGATGAGCGGTGCCGCCAGCCCGACCGCCTGCAGTCGGCGTTTCAGTGGCGCGTCCACGGCGAGCGCCAGTCCCGTGACGATGCTGATGCTCCCGATGCCCGTACACGCCAGTACGACAGTCGTCGGGAACCCCCAGGACTCGCCCGTGACCACGTTCTCGCCGGTGAACACGAACTGGGACTTGTAGCCGTGGTACTCCGTCGCGATCTGAATCGACGGGTGGTAGCCGAACTGTCCCATCAGCCACGTCGCGTGGTCGGTCGTCGTCAGAATCGCCCACTTCTGGAGCGGCTGAATCGTCTGGAACGGGAGGTAGATGAGTCCCATGATAGCGATTGCACGCGTCAGCGTCTCCAGGTTCTTCCGCCCAGTCCCGACGAGGTACGCGGTGTAGAGGCACGCCGGCACCGCCACCGCAGCGAGGACGCCCTCGATGAGGGACTGCTGGGCGAACAGGAAGTGCTCCACGAGCAGCCCCCAGAACAGCGCGAACACCGCCCACGCCGAGACGGCAGCGTACCGCTGCAGCCGGTCGCGACCTCCGCGCGCTTCGACCAGGGCGCTCGTGGCGAACGCCGCGATCACGACCCACGCGAGCGCGTCAGTCAGCGCTGTCATTCGTGGTCGAAGCCAGGCGCGTGTCGAGTATAGGCGTGTTGGTGTGTGTCGTCGGGCGAACCTTATCACGCCCGCGAGCCAACGCATGCCCATGAAAGCACTCGCCGTCGTCGGCCCAGCCGACGCCGACCGCACAGCGGCGGTGGCCGACGTGGCCGACGCGCTCGACGACCGCGGCCGAGTCGCGGCTGTCCATCACCGCGACGCGGACCGCGCCGCCGACGACTCCGCGGCGGGACAGTCCTCGGCGGCCGCCCGCACCGTCTCTCTCGCCGACGACGGCGCGTGGACGGCCAGCGGCGCGGCCCGCACGCTCGACACTGTCCTCGACGACCTCGCACCCGAGTTCGACTACGCCGTCGTCCAGGGCTTCGGCGACACCGACCTGCCGACGGTCGCAGTCGGGAGCCACGACGTCGACGACCCCGCCGTGAGCGTCGCGGACGCCGACGCACTCGACACCGACGCTGTCCTGGCGGCCGTCGCTGACGCCCCGGAGCGCGAGACGCTCGGCTCGCTGGTCGCGGACGTCGAGGCCCACGCCGACAGCCAGTACGCCGGCGCGATTGCGACCTTCACCGGGCGCGTGCGAGAGCGCGACGACCCAGCGGACGCACCGACGGAACACCTGGAGTTCGAGCGCTACGACACCGTCGCCGAGCAGCGCATGGCGACCATCCGGGAGGAGCTCTGCGCCCGCGACGGCGTCTACGACGTCCGCATGCACCACCGTACGGGCGTCGTCCCAGCCGGCGAGGACGTGGTCTTCGTGGTCGTCCTGGCGGGGCACCGCGACGAGGCCTTCGAGACCGTCTCGGACGGCATCGACCGCCTCAAGGACGAGGTGCCGCTGTTCAAGAAGGAGGTCACCGTCGACGAGGAGTTCTGGCGCCACGAGCAGCCCCAGTAACTCCGTTTCTCTCCGCGAGCCGGCGACGCGGGGCCGACGCGTCAGTCCTGCGAGGCGGGGGCTTCGTCCGCGCCGTCGATGGCACAGGCGTCGACGTACTCGACGTCGTGGACGGAGTCGATTTCGGGGTCGTCGCCGCAGACCGGGCAGTCCGGGCGTTTCGCCACCGCGAAGCTGTCGAACTCCATGTTCGACGCGTCGTAGAACAGCATCCGGCCGTCGAGCAGGTCGCCCTCGTCGAGTACCCACTTCACGGTCTCCGTCGCCTGGATGGAACCGACCGTTCCCGGGAGCACGCCGAGCACGCCTGCCGTCGAGCAGTCCGGCACGGTTCCCTCTGGCGGCGCTTCCGGGAACAGACAGCGGTAGCACGGCGAGTCGTCGCCGCCCGCGAACGTCGTGACCTGCCCCTCGAAGCGGAAGATGGCGCCGTGGGAGAACGGCACGCCCGCGAGCGTGCACGCGTCGTTCACGAGGTACCGGGTCTGGAAGTTGTCCGTGCCGTCCACGACGAAGTCGTAGTCCGCAATCAGGTCCTCGACGTTCTCCGCGGTCACCCGGCAGTCGTGGGGCTGGACGTCCGCGTCCGGGTTCCGGCTCTCGACGAACTCGGCGGCGCTCCGGACTTTCTTCCGGCCGACGTCGTCGACGCCGTGGATGGTCTGCCGCTGGAGGTTCGACAGCTCCACGGTGTCGTCGTCGGCGACACCGAGCGTGCCGACGCCCGCGGCGGCCAGGTACTGGAGGATGGGTGACCCGAGGCCGCCCGCCCCCAGCACGAGCACGTCGGCGTCGAGGAGCGCCGCCTGGCCTCCGGGGCCGACGTCGTCCATGATGATGTGCCGGGAGTATCGGTCGAGTTGCGTGGGGTCGAGGTCCAGCCCGCTCATGGGTCCGAGTTGGCGTGAGCGGGGCAAAAGACCACCGGGCACCTGACACGAGGCGGCTCCCGACGCGGGGGACCGTTTAACTACGTAGAGTGAGACGTGGTACCAAGGCAATGCTACAGGACGACTTCGGACGGGACGTGTCCGGCGTCCGCGTCTCCCTCACAGACCGCTGCAACTTCGACTGCGTCTACTGCCACAACGAGGGGCTCGGGGACACCCGTGGCCCGATGGACCCCCGCGAGGACGAGCTCTCTACCGACCAGGTCGTCGCGTTCCTCGAAGTCGCGGCCGAGTTCGGCGTCGACGCCGTGAAGTTCACCGGCGGCGAGCCGATGCTCCGCCAGGACCTCGAAGAGATTGTCGCGCGCACTCCCGACGGCATGGAGGTCTCGATGACCACCAACGGCACCTTCCTCCCCGGCCGCGCCGAGGACCTCGTGGACGCCGGTCTCGAGCGCGTGAACGTCTCTCAGGACGCGATGGACCGGGACGCGTTCGCCGAACTCACGCAGAGCGGCGCCTACGAGAAAGTACTCGAGGGCGTTCGGGCCGCCCTCGACGCCGGGCTCGCGCCTGTCAAACTGAACATGGTCGTCTTCGAGCCGACCGCCGGCTACGTCCCGGAGATGGTCGACCACGTCGCCGAGCGCGACGGCCTCCAGCTCCAGCTCATCGAGTACATGCCCGAACTGGCGGGCCGCCCGGAGTGGGCCATCGATATCGACCGCGTCCACGACTGGCTCGACGAGCGAGCCGACCACATCGAGACCCGCGAGATGCACGACCGCCGCCGCTACTGGGTGTCCAGCAGCGAGGACGACGCCGACATCGAACCCGAGGCGGCCGCCGCCGAGGGTGCCGCTGCCGCCGCCGACGGCGGGGCGAGCGTCGCGGCGGACGCGAGCGGCGAGATGGCCGGCCGGGGCATGGTCGAAATCGTCGACCCCGTGGAGAACCCCCAGTTCTGCGCGAACTGCCACCGCGTCCGGCTCACCCACGACGGCTACCTGAAGGGCTGTCTGAACCGCAACGACGACCTCCGGAGCATCGGGGAGACGAAGGCGTCGATGCGCGCGGCGTTCCGGGAGACTGTCGACAACAGGGTGCCGTACTACGGCGAGTACATGGTGCAGACCGACGACGGCGGGTGGGAGGTCAACGACGAGTACCTCGACGTGGAGGGCGACCGCGACCCCTACGAGTACGAGCAGGACGACGCCGAGCAGTAACGCCCTCGAACCGCGCTGTCTCACTCACCCACGCGACGAGGCTGCGCTCGTCGCGGTGCTGCTGTCGCCGCCGTGTTCCGTCTCGCGCTCTCGGACGCGCACCGTACACACCGACTCGGTCGCGTCGTCGACGACGAGCGCGTCCCCCGTCCCGCGGGGAATCCTGTCGGCCAGCGACCCGGCGAGGTAGGTCGGCTGCACCGCGGCGAGCGCCGAAACGTCGCGCTCGCTCGTCAGCCGGTGGGCGACCACGAGGTCGGACTGCGAGACGGCCGTCTCTGGGAGCGCGTTCGGCCGCTGAGTCGCCAGCACGACGCTCGCCCCCGGCGCTCTCCCCCGAGTGTACAGCGTGTCCACGGCGTCTCTCGCGGCCCCGGCCGCGCACGCGTGCGCCTCGTCCGCGAGCAGCCACGGCAGCGGCGTCGCCCGGTCACCGACTGCCACCTGGTAGAGTCCCGACGCGACCGCCGCCACGACCGCCTGGAGCGCGCGCCCCCGGTACCCGGTCGCGTCGAGGACGGTCCCGCCGTCCGCCAGCAGTGCGCGAGCGCTCGGCGCGTCCGGCCGGAAGCAGCCCCAGGACGCCGCGAGCGCGAGGTGGTTGCCGGCGCCCCGTCTGGCCGCCGGCGACGCGTCGCAGTCCGCGACCCACGACCGCATCCCGTCGAGCGTCGACTCGGCGGCGGCCGCCCGCCAGACGAGCGTGCCCGCCGGACTCGCAGGGTCGAGGTCCAGCAGCACACACCACGCCCGGGGGTCGAGCGCGCTCCCTCGAACTCGCGGCACGACCACGTCCAGTCCGGCCGCACGCAGGCCCGCGAACGCGCCCATCGGGTCGACCACGACGGGAGCGACGCCGGGCGCGCCGGCCAACCCCTCCGCGAGCACGCCGAGCGTGTGGGACTTCCCGCTGCCGCGTTTGCCTACGACCACACCCGCGTGCGGCCGGTCGAAGTCCAGCGCCACCTGCGCCCCCGTGCTGCCGTCTCGCGCGAGGTAGCGGCCGAGTCGCCCACACACCGCGCCGTCGCCGCCGAGCACGTCCATGGCTCGGAGTGGTCCCGTCACCGCAGAAGAACCCTCGCACGAGCCTTTATCAGAGCGGCCGGGACCAACCCCGGTCGTGCTCGACTCGTTCCCTGCCGGCCTCCGGAACCGCCTCGCCCTCGGCCAGTTCGTTGACGACGACCGCGGCATCGAGGGCCTCCCGGTCCGACTCGTCGTCGCGTTCGTGGTCGGCGTCGCCGCGCTCAGCGTAATGCTCAGCATGGTCAACGGCGTGAACACGCTCGCCGTCAGCGAACTCGACGCGAAACCCAGCCCGGACGTCGTCGAACCCGGCGAGCAGACCGTCGACGTGACGGCCGTCGACGCCGACGGCGACCCGGTCTCCGGCGCGACGGTTGTCGTGAAGAGCGGGACCGCCGACCTCGACGGCGTCGCCACCGCCACCACGGGCGACGACGGCACCGCGAGCCTCCGTCTCGACCCCGAAATCGGCCCGAACCAGGCCGAGGGCACGCTCGCCATCTCGCTGAAGCCGCCCGCTGGCGACCAGTACGTCGACCGCCGCGAGAACACGAACCTACTGGTGGTTCGCCAGTAGCGGGTCCGAACTGCGGGCCGTCAGTAGTCGTCCCAGTCGATCCAGTCGCGCTCCCAGCCCGCCCGCGACTCGGCGGCCTTCGCCGCGCGCTCGCGGTCCTCCCGGACGGTGCGGTTGCGTTCGACGGCGCTCGCCTGCTCGCCGTCGACGAGCAGCGGCGCGAACGCCACGGGACCGTAGACGCCCGCGACCTCGCCGTCCTCGACTGCGACGAGGCGCTGGTCGTTGGTGCCTTCCGGGAACACCAGCCGGCCGCCGTCCGCGAGCTGGTCGAGCAGCTCGGGCGGCGCGTCGACCGCCGCGGCCTCCACGAGGACGCGGTCGTAGGGCGCGTACTCCGGGAGGCCGTCGGCGCCGTCCCGGCAGTCCACCAGCACGTCGCCGTAGCCCGCGTCCGCGAGGTTCCCGCGGGCGTCGTAGACGAGCCGGCGGTCGATGTCGACGGCGTGGACGTGCTCGGGGCCGACGACCTCCGCCAGCACCGCGACCGTGTAGCCGACGCCCGCCCCCACCACGAGCACGTCGTCGCCCTTGGCGGGCGCGAGCGCACCGACTAGGCGGGCGACCGTCGACGGCGCCAGGACGCGTGTCCCCTCGTGTTCGAACGTCTGGTCGGTGTAGGCGCGGTGCTCGGCGTCCACGAACTCGTGGCGCGGGACCGCCCGCATCGCCCTGTCGGCCGGGCGTGTGTCCGGGAGCGCCGCCCCGTCGTGGAGGAGGCTGTCGACCATCTCGTCCCGCAGCGCCGCGAACTCCATGCGTCTCGGTCCGCCCCGAAGCCTATTGAACTGCGCGCCTGCGACCAGCCACGACACCGTACGGCGTCCCCGGAACGTCTCCGGTGGCGGCGTCGGCGACCCCGGAGTCGGCGAACCACTCCTCGACTGTCGACTGCTCGCGGACGGCGCCAGCGGTCGTGGTCGCCAGCAACTCCGCGGTCAGTCCGGGGTCGCTGCCGAACGTGTCGACGGCCACGACGACGCTGTCCTCGGCAGCCGACTCGGCGGCTGCCGTGACGACCGCTCGGGCGTCCGCCTCGCTCCGCGTACAGAGCGCGTGCGGGAGGACGACGAGGTCGGCGTCCGCGTCGACCGGCTCTGTGAGACTCCCCGAAACGAGCTCGACTGGTTCGGGCGCGAGCAGCGGGCGGAGTGCGTCCACGACCGCGGTCTCGTGGCGGAACGCGACGTCGAAGCCCCGCTGGGCGAACTCGACGGCGTGCTGGCCGGCGTCGTCACCCACGACGAGCACCGACTCCGCATCCGGGTGTTCGCGGACGGCCGCCGTCACCGCTGCTCGGACCTCGGCGTCGCCTCTCGCCGCGGCAGCTCCCAGGCGGTTCCGGAGCCGCGTCCCCTCGTCGACGCCGAACTCGGGAACCTCCCCGGAGCGCATCGCGGCGGGGAGTTCGACGAGCGCGTCCGCCACGTCGAGTTCCCGGGGCAGCGAGCCGACCGAGCGCACGTCGGTCTTCGTGACGAAGCCGAGCAGCCGATTCGTGGGTTCGACGCCGCCGCCGACCCACTCCAGGAAGCCGAGGTCGACGAGCGCGCCGACGGTCGCGTCGGCCGCGCGCTCGGTCACGGCGGCCTGTTCGGCGACCTCGGCCGGGGTGTCGGCCGCGGAGACGAGCGCGTCCAGCACGCCGGTCTCGCGGGCCGCCCGCAGCAAGAGTAGCTCGCGGTAGTCCATACGTGAGGCAGGGCGGCCGCCCGGATAAAGCCGGACGGCACCGGCAGTCCGCTACTCGGCGTCCTCGCCGCCCTGCATCTCCACGAACCGCACCGCGCCCTCGTCTCGCGTGTCCAGCCCACCGTCCTCGCGCTTCTCGGCGACGACGAGACGCTGGGTGCCAGAGCCGATGGGAGCCACCAGCCGGCCGCCTGTCCGCACCTGCTCGACGACCGCGTCCGGGACCGCCGGCGCCGCGCACGTCAGATAGGCGGCGTCGTAGGGCGCGTACTCGGGCCAGCCGTCGTGGCCGTCGCCCGTTCGGACCGAAACGTCGCCGTAGCCCGTGCGCTCCAGTGTGTCTCCGGCCCGCTCTGCGAGCGCGTCGACGTACTCCACCGAGAAGACGTGCTCCGAACCGACGAGTTCGGCCGTGACTGCGGCGTGGTAGCCACAGCCGGTCCCGATTTCGAGGACGCGGTCGCCCGGTCGGAGGTCGAGTTCGGTCGCGACGATGGCGACCATGTGCGGCGCGCTGATGGTCGCGCCCTCGCCGATTGGGAGCGGGCGGTCGCTGTACGCCGCCGACCGCCTGCCCTCCGGGACGAACTCGTGGCGCGGCACGGTCCGGATGGCGTCCGCGACGCGGTCGCCGACGTTCGGGCGCGTCGCCAGCCCGTCGGCCAGTTGGTGCCGTTCGTCCTCCCTGGTCATCTTCCTACCAGGCGGACCAGGCCGCGCTCGACTCGTCCGCGCCGTACACGCGTTTCACGTCCTTCGCGAACACCACGTCGCCGTCCTGCCCGAGCTTCGGGAACTTGTAGTCGCCCTCGGCGGACGCCCGCACGTGGATGCCCTGCACCTCGAACTCCTCGTCGCCGAACTCCACGCTCTCTCCGACCACGAACTCGAAGTCGCCGGGCACGTGGACCTCGAGGCTGCGGCTCCCCTCGTCGCTGTCCTCCCGCGGGTGGACGGTCACGTCCACGGAGACGTTGTCCACCGCGCGCGTCCAGACCGTCTCGATGTTCTCCACGTCGGCGCGGCTCGTCCGGTCCTCGGGCCCGACCTCGATGCTCGTCACGCGCACCTGCGCGATGGTCTCCTCGGTCTCCACGATGAACTCGTCGCCCTCGTACACCGTCTCCTCCGGGTCGAACTCGGCTCGTCCCGTGAAGGAGTCGCCGTCCTGCGAGACCACCACGTCGACTGTCTCGGTGTCCTCGGTCTCCAGGCTCTCCTTGTGGACGTGACCGCACTCCCCGCACTCCACCGTCACGTGCCCGCCGCCCGTCGTCAGAACCTCGTGGACTGTCTCCAGGTCCGGGGAACAGGACGGACACGACAGCCCGACCTGCTCGCCAGCGTCTACGTTCATACACTGAGTTTGACCGTCCGGACGTAAAAACGCGCGGAGTCTAGCAGCAGTTCTCTACGAATCTGGCGCCTTCGGTTCGCACTGGTTCCTTTTACCGTAGAAAGCCCCGGCGGGCTCGCGGTCGCTCGCCGACATATCGCCTCCCTCCGGTCGGCGATAGGGGTCGCCGAGGCGACTGAACTACGGGCGAGCCGGTCGGTCGGCTCCGCCGACCGCCGAACGACGTGGCGGCTTCGCCGCCATGCTGCCGCCCCTTTCAGCCCCATCCGCAATCGGGTGGTCGGTCTACTGTAGCTACCGGCTGTCCGGTCGGCCGTTACGGGCTCGGGAGTTCGACTTCCTCACCATCGGCGAGGACAGTCGGCTCGCGGACGATGCCGTCGAGGTGCAGCGGCGCGTCGGTGTCGCCGCCGATGCCGGCGTCGTCGCCGATGGCGATGTGGACGGTGCCGGCGGCCTTCTCGTCGAGCAGGACGCTGCCGACCAGTTCGGTGACGGCGACGTTCGTCCCGATGCCGAGTTCCGCGAGGTTGTAGGCGTCCTCGCCGACCTGCTCGCTGGCGGCCTCGACCTGCTCGCGGATCTGGTCGTCCGAGATGTCGGTGACGAAGCCGTCCGCGACCTCGAAGCGCAGCTCCTGGTCGCCGTCGAGCTTGCCGTGGGGCATCATCGTACCGTCGACGACGTACGTCCCGTTGGCGTCGACGGGCGAGACGAACACCTCGCCCGCGGGGAGGTTCGAGAAGTCACCGTCCTCGTGGACGATGCCGGTGTCGTCGCGCCAGTCGCGGTCGCCCGCGTCGAACGTGATGTCGGTTCCGGCGGGCGTCGTCACGCGAACCTCGTCGGCGTCCGCGACCTGCGCGAGCACGTCCTCGCAGTGCTCGGCGATGGTCTCGTAGTCGGCGTCCAGCCCGGTCGTGAACACCTCCTCGGTGATTCCGGGGAGGGTGGCGCCGCGAGCGCCGGCGTCGTTCGCGGTGCCGCGGGCGCGCGTGTGACTCAGGCTCTTCGTCGTCGGCGCGAGGAACACGTCCGCCTCCTTCATCGCCGCCGCCACGGGCGCCGGCGGCTCCGCGCCGTGCTGGTCGCCCGGCGGGTACTGGAGGATGGTCGTCGAATCGCTGACCTCGCTGGCGACCTCGTAGAGCGCCTCGCCGATGTCGCGGCGCTCGTCGTCGGTCACGACGACGCAGTCCTCGTCGGCGCCCAGACCCAGGCACTGTTCGACCGCCGTCTCCGCCGCGTCGCGCAGGCTCATGTTCGCACCTGCGTCCGCTCACCGGATAGCGTTTTCGAGAAAAACGGGTGGGTGGGCGTCACACGTCCGACGGGTCCTCGACGTCCTCGAACAGGTCCAGCTGCACCTCGGCGTTGTCCGGGAGCTGCCAGTCCTCGCGCTCGTGGTCACGCTCGGACATACTGCAGCTAGAGGTACGTGCTCCACCGACCAAAGTGCTTCGCTACCACACCGCACGGACGCGTTTACTCGCAACCCGGTAAATCCGCACGGAGGCACCTCGAAACGGTTATCCGGCGGCCCGTGGACCTCTCCTGTATGCTCCGCGTCGGCATCAACGGCTACGGCACCATCGGGAAGCGCGTCGCGGACGCCGTCGACGCACAACCCGACATGGAAGTGGCGGGCGTGGCGAAGACCCGCCCGAACTTCGAGGCGAAACAGGCCCGCGAACGCGGCTTCGACCTCTACGCCGCGATCGAGGACCGCGCCGACCAGTTCGGCGAGGCGGGCATCGAGACGGCCGGCCTCGTCGACGACCTCGTCGCCGAGAGCGACGTCGTCGTCGACGCCACCCCGTCCGGAATCGGCGCGCAGAACCGCGCGCTCTACGAGGACCACGACACGCCCGCCATCTACCAGGGCGGCGAGGACGCCGACGTCGCCGACGTCTCGTTCAACGCCCGCTCGAACTACGCCGCGGCCGAGGGCGCCGACCACGTTCGCGTGGTCTCCTGTAACACGACGGGGCTCTCCCGGCTGCTCGCACCGCTCCAGGAGGAGTACGGCGTCGAGAAGGTCCGGACCACACTCGTCCGCCGCGGCGGCGACCCCGGGCAGACGGGGCGGGGTCCCATCAACGACATCCTCCCCGACCCCATCTCGATTCCGAGCCACCACGGCCCCGACGTGAACACCATCTTCCCCGACCTCGACGTCGACACGCTCGGGCTGAAGGTACCGGCGACGCTGATGCACATGCACAGCGTGAACGTCACCCTGGAGAGCGAACCGGACGCCGACGAGGTCCGAGACGTGCTCGCCGGGCAGTCCCGCATCATGGTCGTCGACGAGGACCTCGGCATCGAGGGCACCGGCCCTCTCAAGGAATACGCCAAGGACATGGGCCGGCCGCGGGGCGACCTCTGGGAGAACTGCCTCTGGGGCGAGTCCGTCACCACGGTAGGCCGTGACTTCTACTGCTTCCAGGCCATCCACCAGGAGTCCGACGTGGTCCCCGAGAACGTCGACGCGGTCCGGGCAATCACCGGAACGATGGACGCCGAGGAGTCGGTCGCCACCACGAACGACGCGCTCGGTCTCTGAGGCGGCCGCCAGCGCCTCGTGTGGCCGAGACTAACACAGACCGAACCCTTTTCCACAGGCCCCACCTACGCCGGCTTATGAGACGCGACGACCGGGACGACCCCTTCGACGACATCTTCCGCGAGATCGAGCGCATGATGGAGGACATGATGGGGGCCGGCCAGGGCCTCGACCGCGGCGACCAGTCCGGGTTCGCTTCCAGCACCCACGTGGACGTCCACGAGACCGACAACGAAGTCCGAGTCATCGCCGACCTGCCGGGCGTCGAGAAAGACGACATCTCGATTCAGTGCGACGGCGACTCCGTCACCGTCAGCGCACACTCGGGCACCCGCGAGTACGACGAACGCATCGACCTCCCGGGCCGCGTCGACGCCCGCTCCGGCGACGCCACCTACAACAACGGCGTCCTCGAAGTCACGTTCGACCGCACCGACACCTCGACGAACATCGACGTCCAGTAAGCCCGCCGTACTCGCGACTTCTCGTCGTTCTCACTCGTCGGCAGCCGCACCCGCCGTCCGCCGAATCAGTGCCGCCAGCCTGTCGTAGAAGCCGTCCTCGTACTTCGCTTCGTCGTCGATGGTGGGTCGCGCGTTCGTCTCCGAGACCACCGCGCGCTCTTCGGTCGCGAGGACGTCCACACCGAGGAAGTCGACGTCGAGGGCCGCCGCGGCGTCGACGGCGAGCGCCCGCAGTCGCTCGGGGAGGTCGACGCCGGTCGCCGTCGCGCCGCCGTGGACGTTGTGCTTCCAGCCCGGTGACTCCCGGCGGACTGCGCCGACGACCGCCCCGTCCAGCACCATCACGCGGTAGTCGACGGCCTCCGCCAGGAACTCCTGGACCAGGTAGGACTTGTCGCCGGTCGCGCGGTAGTCGTGGACCAACTCCAGGTAGTCCGTGACGCCGTCCAGGGAGTCCGGGTCGTGGACCTTCGTCACGCCGACGCCCCGCGTCGTCGAGTTCGGCTTCACCACCACGGGCGGCTCCAGCGCGGCGAACACCTCCCGGACTTCCCCGGCATCGGCGGGATTCGAGACGTAGACGGTCTCCGGCACGGGGACGCCGGCCGCCGCTAGGGTCGCCAGCGCGCCCGCCTTGTTCCGGGACCGCAGCACGGCTTCGCGGTCGTTCACCCACGGCACGTCCAGGAACGCGTCCACGACGCCGCCCTCCATCAGGCGACCCGGGAACACGAACCCGGCGTCGAACCGCGACGCGTCGAACGGCGGGTCGCCCAGCGCCGTCACCGACTCCTCGACGGTGACGTGCTCGGCGCGGATTCCGCGGTCGGCCAGCGGCCCCGCCATCCGGTCGAAGGTCTCCGCGTCGTTGGCGACCGCCAGCCCCAGCATACCACCCAGTCGGGACTCACCGAGCAAAAAGCCGCCGCTCGGACGGACGCGGAATCCGGCGAGAACCGAACGACCGGGTCGGCCGTTACCGGACGAGAAGTTCGTTACCGCGCTCGACGTTGATCTTGCACGGCGGTGTGATCTTGTTGTAGGCGCGACGGAACGCCTCCTTCACTGCTTCCGCCTGGTCCACGTCGCAGTACGCCGTGAACAGCTGCTCGCCCGGGTAGATTCGGGCGGCGGTGCCGACCGGGACGCCGAACGCCTGGCGCATCCCGTCGGAGACACGGTCCGCACCCGCGCCGGTCGCCTGCTTGTTCTCCCGGATGATCTGGTGGGGGAACTTGCGGAGCCGCATCTTGTAGTTGCCCTCACCGAGTTCCTTGATGAGGTGGCGGTTCGCCGACAGCCGTGCAGCCTCCAGCGAGCCGTGGCGGAGCTGGCACTGCTCCTCGGGCGCGAGGCTGATCTGGACGGGGTAGTCGTCGGCATCGGCCTGCAGGTCGCCCATCTGGTGCTGGGCGATCTTCGAGCCAGGAATCCCGGTGACGTAGTCCCGCCGCGTGTAGGACGGCTTGTCGATTTTCCGGTACATGGACGCCGGATTGTCGGACATGGTTACTACCCGTGGCTCAGGGTCAGCGCGCGAATAAAGGCTTCGAACTGTGGCCGCGAATCCGGCGCGCTGGCCGCGTTCCGCGAGCGTGTCCCGACTACCGGCGACCCCTCGGGGTACCGGGTCGCTTTAGCCCGCCCGCCGGGAAGACGCCGCCATGACCTTCCAGGAGTTCGACGCGCTCCGCGAGTCGCTCTCGGCCGCCGACTTCGACCGGCCGCCCGCGTTCGTCGCGAACGCCCACGTCACCGGCCTCTCGGTGGCTCGCGCACTCGACGACCACGGCGTTCCCGTCGTCGCCCTCGACCGTTCCGGTGACGGCGCCGCGCCCCCCTCCGACGCCGTCGACTACGCCGGCCGCGTCACGTACCCGCTCGACGACCAGGCTGGCTTCCGCGAGGACGTCGAAGCGCTCGCCGCGGAACTCGACCACGAGCCCGTGGCGTTCGGCTGCATGGACGAGTGGGCGCTCGCGTTCGCCGAGACCGAGCCCGAGGGCGTCCGCCTGCCGTTCGCGGACAGCGAGACGCTGGACGCCGTCCTCGACAAGACCAGCCTCTACGACCGCTGCGAGGAACTGGGCGTCCCCTACCCCGAGACCCATCACCTCTCCCGGACCGACCCCGACGAGGCCGCCGACGAACTCGGCTTCCCGCTCGTACTCAAGCCCGCGCGCAAACGCGAGTTCGAGGAGGCCGTCGGCACGAACGTCATCGAGGTCGCGGACCGCGAGGAGTACCGGGACGTCGTCGAGATGGCCGAGGAGACCGGCATCGAGGTCATGGCCCAGGAGAAAGTCCCGGTCGCGCGCGGCGAGGACCAGTCGCTGGCCTCCTACGTACCCGAGTCCGGCGACCCTCTCGCAGTCGTCGGAAACGCCCGCGTTCGCGCGCCGCTCGGCTACGGCACGTCCTGCGTCGTCGAGACCGCTGAGAACCCCGCCCTCCGCGAGCGCGCCCTCTCCGTCGTCGAGGACGCGGGCTACCACGGCATCAGCGAGGCCGAGTTCGTCTACGACCGCGACCGCGGAGAGTACGTCCTCCTCGACGTCAACACCCGGCCCTGGAAGTGGATCAGCATGCCGGTCCGGGCGGGCGCGAACCTCCCGATGGCCGCCTACAGCGACGCGACCGCCGGTGTGGACTCCGCTCCCGACTACGAGTCCCAGGAAATTCAGGACGCGCGCTGGGTCTCGCTGGAGGACTACCTCCCGCTGGTCGCTGGCGGCGAGACAGGCGACGTGCTCGCGGGCGCGGACTGGCAGGCACTCGTCTCCGGCGCCTTCGAGGAATCCGGTGACCTCACAACCGCCGTCTACCGGCCCAGCGACCCCGCCCCGATTGCCCACCGCCTCGACGTCGAGTTCGCCGACCGCGACTACTACTGCTCCTGCTGAGATTCAAGTGCGAGGCCAGGACCACCCCCGCGTGTGACCTGACTGTCGCCCGGTGCGCGCGGACGCGGAACGGCGGCACCGCGCACCGCCTCGATTGGCCGCCTGCACGCCCTCCGTCCATCAGCCGCCACTCCCAGCAACTATTGCCGAGGTCTGTGACAACGCCACGCAGTCGCCGGTGCCGGCCCGGGTAAACCCCGTCGCCGCGAACGCCGGGTAATGACTGACGTCGCCGACGACGACGACCGACTCCGGCTCAACCTCTTCACGATGAACGCCGTGGAGCACGTCTCCGTCGGCTCCTGGCGGCTCCCCGGCGACCAGAGCCACCGCTACAGCGACCGGGAGTACTGGACTGACGTCGCGCGCACGGCCGAACGCGGCGGCTTCGACGCCGTCTTCTTCGCGGACGTCCGCGGCATCTACGACGTCTACGGCGACGACCGGGAGACCGCAATCGAGAAAGCCGTCCAGACGCCGTCGAACGACCCGGCGTACCTGATTCCCGCGATGGCCGAGGTGACCGACGACCTCGGGTTCGCGGTGACGAAGTCCACGTCCTATAACCACCCCTACCAGCTCGCCCGCGAGTTCTCCACGCTCGACCACCTCACGGACGGCCGCGTCGCGTTCAACGTCGTCACCTCCTACCTCGAATCTGCGGCCGCGAACCTCGGCTACGACGACCGCCTGGACCACGACGAGCGCTACGACCGCGCCGACGAGTTCATGGACGTGCTCTACGCCCTCTGGGAGGACTCCTGGGAGGACGACGCGGTCGTCCAGAACAAGGAGGCGGCGACGTTCAGCGACCCCGAGAAAGTCCACGGCATCGACCACGAGGGCGAGCACTTCGACGTGCCCGGCCCCCACAGCGCCGAGCCGTCGCCCCAGCGCACGCCCGTCCTCTACCAGGCGGGCTCGTCGGACCGCGGCCGCGAGTTCGCCGCCGAGCACGCCGAAGCGGTGTTCGTCAGCCAGCCCTCGGAGGACGCAGTCGTCGACTACATGGCGGACCTCCGGGAGCGCGCCGCCGCGCACGGCCGCGACCCAGACGACCTCGCGTTCTTCCCCGGCATCGTCCCCATCGTCGGCGAGACCGAGGAAATCGCCGCGGCGAAACACGACGCGTACCGGGACGCCATCGACACCGAGGGCGTGCTCGCACTCATGTCCGGGTTCGTGGACATGGACCTCTCCGAACTCGACCCCAATCAGGAACTCGAACACATCGAGACCGAGGCCATCCAGGGCGTCGTGAACGCGTTCACGTCGAACGACGACCGCGACTGGACGGTACGGGAGGTCGCCGAGTTCGCCGGCCTCGGCACGACCTCGCCGGTCGTCGTCGGGACGCCCGAGCAGGTCGCGGACGTCTTCGAGTACTGGTTCCGCGAGGTGGGCGTCGACGGCTTCAACGTCAAGGAGGTCGCGCGCCCCGACAGCCTCCGGGACTTCGTCGACCTCGTCGTGCCGGAGCTCGGCGAGCGCGGCCTGCTCGCGGACCCCGAGGGCGAGACGCTCCGCGAGTCGACGTTCGGCCGGCGCGGCCTGCCCGACGGCCACCCGGGCAGCCGGTAAGCCGGTCTGCCGGCGCACCCGGTTCGCGTCGGTGGGGCAACCGTTTTCCCACCGGCTCGCGTGGCTCCGCTCGATGACCGAAGCCGCGGACGCCGACGAGCAGCGGATTCGCGTCGGGGAGCTCGCGGACGGCAGCCCGCTGGAGTTCCCCATCGTGGAGGTGCTGACGGGCCGCGCGTTCGTCACCGGGAAGTCCGGCTCGGGGAAGTCCAACACCACGAGCGTCGTCGTCGAGGAACTCCTGGAGGCGGGCTACCCCGTCCTCATCGTGGACACGGACGGCGAGTACTACGGACTCAAAGAGGAGTACGAACTCCTGCACGCGGGCGCGGACGAGGAGTGTGACATCCAGGTCGGGACCGAGCACGCGGAGAAGCTCGCGCACCTCGCGCTGGAGGAGAACGTCCCCATCATCCTCGACGTCTCCGGCTACCTGGACGGCGACGAGGCCGACGAGCTGCTGCGGGAGACGGTCCGCCAGATCTTCGCGAAGGAGAAGAAGCTCAAGAAGCCGTTCCTGCTGGTGGTCGAGGAGTGCCACGAGTACATCCCCGAGGGCGGCGGGATGGACGAGACGGGCAACCTCCTCATCAAGGTCGGAAAGCGCGGGCGCAAGCACGGGCTGGGCATCGTCGGCATCAGCCAGCGGCCGGCGGACGTGAAGAAGGACTTCATCACGCAGGCGAACTGGCTCGTCTGGCACCGGCTCACGTGGGACAACGACACGAACGTGGTGAGCCGCATCGTCGGCAGCGAGTACGCCGACGAAGTCGTCGACCTGAACGACGGGGAGGCGTTCGTGCAGATGGACTGGAGCGACGAGAACGTCGAGCGCGTCCAGTTCAAGCGCAAGCGGACGTTCGACGCGGGCGCGACCCCGGGCCTCGACGACTTCGAGCGTCCCGACCTCAAGTCCGTCTCGGGTTCGCTGATGGCGGACTTAGACGACATCACGAGCCGCAAGGAGCAGGAGCAAGACCGCATCGCCGAGCTGGAGTCGAAGGTGGAGAACCGCGAGGAGCGCATCGCGGAACTGGAGTCCGAACTGGAGACCGCGCGGGACGTGTCGGCGGCCGCGCGGAAGATGGCGAACGCGCTCGCGCACGGCGACGGCGGCCCGCCGGACTCCTATCAGGCGACGCTGCAGACGAAGAACGAACAGATCGAGCGCCTGGCGGACCGAATCGACGAACTCGAGGCCCGCGTCACCGACGGCGACTCTCGCGGTGAGCGAACGCCGCCGGACGACGCAGAGTCGACCGACGAACCGGCCGCCGACGCCGGTGTCGAGGACACGGCAACTGAAACGCCGGCCGCTGGGGACGCCGAGACGCCCACCGACGCCGAGATGTCCGCGTTCTCGTTCGGCGACGACCACGCGGAACGGGACGCGCTCGTGGACGCCGTCCAGGACCGGCTGCGGCGGCGGGGCGAACGCCTGCAGGTAGAAGACGGGGACGGCGGGGACGGCTCGGTCGGGGACGCGGCCAGCGACGCGCCCGAGCCCGAGACGGTCGTCGACCTCCTGCAGGCGCCGCCGGTGGTGACGCGCGTGAACGCGGCGCGACGGGAGTCGAACTGCAACGACGACGCGGCGTGGTCGGTCGTCACCGAACTCGCGACGGCGCCGGGCGCGACGGCACACGACCTCGCCGAAGCGACGGGGACGGACGTCGATGCGGTCCACACGCTGCTGTCCGAACTGAAGGGCCGCGACCTCGTTCTGCGGCAGGACCGCGAGTACGCGTTCCGCGTCGGCCAGCTCCGCGCGCTCGTCGCGGAGGACGACCCGTCGAAACCCCGAACGGAGCTCCGGGACCAGTGGCAGCCGTAGGTTCCGCCACCCTCACGACTATTCTGTCGGCCGTCGTGTCTCCGGTATGGCACCAGCCAACGACAGCGACACGTTCGACATCGACGGCGACGAGACTGTCCACCGCATGGGGTACGGCGCGATGCGAATCACGGGCGAGGCCATCATCGGGCGACCCGAAGACGAGGACTCGGCCCGCGACGTGCTCCGGCGCGCAGTCGAACTGGGCGTGGACTTCGTGGACACAGCGGACTCGTACGGGCCGGGTGTGAGCGAGCGCCTCGTCGGGGAGGCGCTCGACGACGAGGACGCGCTCGTCGCGACGAAAGCCGGTCTGCTGCGAACCCGCGACGGCGACTGGCTGCCCCACGGCGACCCGGACTTCCTGGAGAACCAGGCGCTGTGTTCCCTGGACCGCCTCGGGGCCGACTCCATCGACCTGCTCCAGTTGCACCGACCGGACCCCGACACGCCGTTCGAGGACTCCGTCCACCGGCTCGCGGAGCTCAAAGACGCCGGGCTCGTCGACCACGTCGGCCTCAGCAACGTCTCCGTCGACCAACTGGAGACGGCACGCGACATCGTGGACGTGGCGACCGTCCAGAACGAGTACAACGTCGCGAACCGCGACCACGAGGACGTCCTCTCGGCCTGTGAGGACTACGACATCGGGTTCATCCCCTACTTCCCCATCGGCGGCGGCGACCTCGGCGAGCAGCGCGAGCCCTTGGAGGCAGTCGCCGACGACCACGACGCGACCGTCCGCCAGGTCGCGCTCGCGTGGCTGCTCGACCGCTCGCCGGTGACTCTCCCCATCCCGGGGACGTCGAGCGTCGACCACCTCGAATCGAACGTCGCCGCCACCCGGCTGTCGCTGACCGACGACGACCGCGAACGCCTCGCGTAGCTCTCGCTGCCCGGGTGGCGTCGATAGAATTCGTCGAGTGAGCCTCTCGGCCTCACCCGCGTACACTCCACGCTGGAGTGTTCCTGTCTGGAAACGATTCGTCCGAACGGTTACCGATTACAGACGGGTGAGGTTCGTCGCGCGCGGGCCTTTGTCGGCCTGCTCGATGTCGAACTCGACCTCCTGCCCCTCCTCAAGGTCCGGGCCGCCGACGTCCTCCATGTGGAAGAAAACGTCCTCGTCCGCGTCCTCAGTCTCGATGAAACCGTAGCCGCCAGTGTCGTTGAAGAAGTCAACGGTGCCTGTCGCCATTGCAACCCTACAGAGAGGCTTGTCACTGATAATCCTTGTGGGCCCGCGGCGAGCGGCTGAGGTGGCCCGAGAGCCCTTATCGGGGCCAGAGGGCCGCCAGACTCCCTACTCGATTACTCGCAGATATCGTGCAGGTCGCTCAGGCAGTCGATGTCCCAGGTCGGCCAGACGTTCAGCTCCCAGCTCTCGCGGTGGGGCCGCCGGATGAACGCCGAGTCGATGCCGGCGTTCTCGGCCGCGCGAATGTCACTCTCGTTGTCGCCGACGAACAGCGCGGTGTCGGCGTCGAGGTCAGCGAGCGCGCGGTCGATGTAGTGGGAGTTCGGCTTCCGGCGTTCGAGACTCTTGATCGTCGGCTCGCGGCCGTACGCGGTGCCGAAGAGGTCCCGGACGCCGAAGTGGTCGAGGACGAAGTCCACGGTGGCTTGCTGGTTCGAGGACACGATGCCCATGTTCACGTCGAGGGTCTCCAGCGTGTCCAGGTCGTCGTAGAGGGTCTTGCGGCCCTCCCGGACCTCGTCTCGCTGGGCTTCCGTGAGCGCCTTGTCGCGCTCCGGCCAGAAGTCCTTGGGGGAGATACCGTACCGGCTGCAGACGTCCCCAACGGTCTTGGGGGTCGCGCCGATGGTCATCGCCTCGACGTCTTCCGGGTCGGGGTCGTCGATATCGAACCGATTGAACGTCTCCTCGGTGGCCCGCTCCAGTACGTCGTACCGGGTGCGGCCAACGAGGACCCCGTCGTTGTCGAACACGACGGTGTCGTAGGTCATACCCCCAGTACGACGGACGCACAGATAAGCGTTTCATCGAACCGCCCGCCAGGCCTCGCGGCGGGTGTGTCGCCAGTAATCCGGGATTTCACTGGCGTTACCAGCGCTGGAAACTGGACCCGAACGCATTAGTGATGGCTTGTGGTACCGCTGGTGAACCAGGTCCGCCTATCGGATTCGGGGGTAGGCGAGACAATACTCATGACAGGGAACTCTCGGGGGAGAACGTGGGCTGTGCTGTTTGGTGTAGTGGTTTCACTGGCACTCCTCAGCACTGGTGGTGTGGGGCTTGGGCACGGGCAAGTCGAGTACTTCGACGTCACAACTGGGTCGACGATTGCTGGCGGTGACCCCTTCGAGTACTACGTGAATTCCCCGAACGCGTCCTACATCGTTATCGACGAAAACGGCAACGGATATTTCGACAGTGGAGAACCGTACATCACGGAAACCGGAACTGGCGGAACGAGTGGGGAGTTCTCTGGAAGCAAAACGGACGGCTTGATGGAGCAACCGGACAACTCGTACGACGTTTACGCACTCGACAAGGGGAAGGTGGGGGACCTCTCGTCCGGAACGTCGCTTAGCGGTGGCGGCAACGACGAGATGCTTATCGACGGGAGTGCGCCGTACGTCTCCGACGTCTCCGTCACCAACCCCTCCGGGCAGGACGTGGGCATCTCGGTCACCACGAACGAACAGTTGAATGGAACGACCGTCGACCTCTCGGGGGCGGAGTCGACGACTATCGACTTGGGTGACTTCGCCGAGACGAACGCCAGCGGCACGTACACCTACACGTACACGTACCCCGGGAGCAGCGACGGCGAGTACACCGCCGAGGTGACGAGCGCGACCGATAGCGTCGGGAACGACGCCGCCGCCAACCAGTCTAGCGGCGACCTCAATGACTCGGTGTCCGTCGACACGACGCCACCGGGTATCACTGGCGTCGAGGCGGAGGTCGGGAGCGACACGGTTCTGGTGACGTTCAACGAGAGCGTGGAGACGACACACGGGAGCGGGCTCACGGCCGCGAACTTCACGTACGGCGACGCCGCCGGTGGGGGTGCGTCCGCGGTGTCGTCGGTGAGCCACACCGCCGCCTCGGGTACGGCGACGCTGACGCTGAATACCGGGGTGACTCAGTCTGACCTGGGCACCGACACCCTGGCTGCGGCGTCGGACGCCATCTCGGACGGCGCCGGGAACACCGCGCCGACCGACGGCGTGGCGTTGACCGACACCGAGCCACCGAGTGCACCGACCGGCGCGACGGCGGGCGTCGTCAACGCGACCACCGACGGGAACTACGACCTCACTGTCGAGGTGCCCGACGACCACGAGGCCGGGACGCTCACAGTCACGCTGTCGAACGGCGCGACGGTGCCCGACAGCCAGTACGTCCCCAGCGAGGACGACGCTGACAGCGACCCCGCCCAGGTGGCGTTCACGGGGCTGGACGTCTCGTCGCTCGACGACGGGACCGTGACCGTGGACGCGACCCTCGAGGACGACGGCGGGAACGCGGCGACGGGCACGGGGCTCGCGTCTCCGGCGAAGGACGCCGACCGGCCGGGCGTCGACAGCGCGACCATCACGAACGCGACCATCGGAACCGAGGACGCCGGCGTCGAGCAGACGGTCACCGTCGGCTTCGACGAGGACGTGCAGACGACCGCGCCGAACGTAACCCTCGTCGGACTGAACCGGACGTACGACGTGTCGAACGGTGGCTTCACCGACGCCACGACGTGGACGGGAACGGTCACCATCCGGGACGACAACGAGGCTGCGACGGCGACCATCCGGGTGGAGAACGCGACTGACACGGCGGGGAACGTCCAGACACCGAACCCGGACGGGTCGAACAGCTTCGACGTGGACACGCGCGGCCCCGTCGCGCCGACCGACGTCCTCGCGGGGAACGTCACCGCGAGCAACGCCACGAGCTACGAGGCCACCGTCGCCCTCGTTTCGGGCTCGCAGGCCGACACGGTCGAAGTCCGGGTCTCGGACGGGACCAGCAGCGTCCGCCGGAACGCGTCGACGGGCGGCAGCGACCGCGTCACCGTCACCGGCATCGACGCGTCGTCGTTGAACGAGAGTCAGGTGACCGTGTCCGCGCAGGCCCTGGACGGCGGTTTCGCGAACGCCGAGGGCTTCGTCGAGCCGGTGGACGTGACGAAGGACACGGTGTTGCCGTCGGTCTCGTCGGTGACCGTCGGCGACGGCACCGTCGACGACGCTGACGCCGGCACGAGCCAGTCCGTGACCGTCGAATTCGACGAGCCGGTCGACCAAGATGTCGAGCCGACGGTCACGCTGACCGGGCTCGAGCAGGGCGACCCGTCGGTCTCCGGGAGTTTCGTCGGACCACAGACGTGGACTGGCAGCGTCACAGTCGACGACAACGACGAGGAGACGGACGCGACCGTCGAGGTGGCCGGCGCCATCGACCTCGTCGGGAACGCACAGGACCCCGACCCGGACACGTCGGGGTCGGTCACGGTCGACACGTCGACGCCAACCGTTTCGAACGTCGCTGCGACCCACACCGGTGGCGGTACCGTCGAGGTGTCCTTCGAGGTGAACCAGACGTTGACGACGGCGTCAGTCACACTGGACACGCCGACGGGAACGACGACGCTCACGCCGACGACGGCCGACACGAACGCGCCGTACGTCTACACCGCGACGTACACCGGCGACGACGGTGACTACACGGCGACACTCGACGTCGCCGAGGACGATGTCGGGAACAACGGCGGTGACGGCCAGACCGCCAACGTGACCGTCGACACGACCCCGCCGGCGTTCGGGCCGGGCGCGCCGACCGATACCGTGACGACCAGCCAGCCCGAACTCACCATCGACGTGTCGGACGAGACGCGAGACGTGAACGCGTCCAGCATCGAGGTGACAGTCGAGGACGACGACGGCGCCAAAATCGACGCTGCGACGCCGGGCGACCCGGGCGTCTCCTACACCGACTCTACTACCACGCTGACAGTGAACACGAGCGACGCCGACGTGTCGCTCGCAGACGGTTCGGTGACCGTGAACGTCTCGGCGGCTGACACCGTCGGCAACGCGGCCGACACGTCGTTCTCGTTCACCGTCGACACGACGGCGCCGACGTTCACGAACCCCGCACCCGACGGCACCGCCACCGTGACCGACGACCGGACGAGCGTCTCCGTCGACGTGACCGACGCGACTGCGGGCGTCGACAGCTCGTCGCTGGCGGTGACGGTTTCGAACAGCACGGACACCGTGCTCTCGGACGCGAACACGAGTACTGACGGTGTCTCTTTCGACGGGACGACACTCGCCGTCGACCCGACCGGAACCGGCGTCCCCGCGCTCCCGAACGGGTCGGTGGACGTGACCGTCTCCGCGGCCGACAGCGTTGGGAACAGCAACAGCACGGCGGTCTCGTTCACCGTCGACACACCGCCAGTGATCTCGGGGTTCTCGGCCGCCGATACCGCGGCCGGCGACCGGAACGCGACAGTCTCGTTCAACTCCAGCGACGACCTGACGACCGTCGGCGTGGCCGTTTCGGGCGCGGAGACGGCGTCGATGTCGCTCGTGGACTTCTCGAAGACCACGGTCGCGGGCGGCTTCGAGTACACGGCGACCTACGAGGGGAGCACCGACGGCACCTACGACTTCGAACTGCAGACAGCGAACGACAGCGTGACCGACGCCGCCAGCGGGCAGACCGCGTCCGCGCTCGTGGACGACGCCGCGCCCGACGTGACCGTGACGACGCCGAATGGCGGCGAGCTGTACGCTGGCGACGACACCGTCACTATCGAGTGGACCGCCACGGACAACGTCACCGTCACCGACGACGTCCAACTCGAGTACTCCGCGGACGGTGGGAGCGCGTGGACGACGATTGCGAGCGAACTGGCGAACGACGGGAGCTACGACTGGACGGTGCCAACAAACGACACGGCGAACGCGCTCGTTCGCGTGACCGCCAGCGACAACAGCTCGAACGAGGGCGTCGACGTGAGCGACGGCCCCTTCGCGGTCAACTCGACGGCGCCGTCCGTGACGGCGTTCGGCGTCTCGAACCCGAGCGGGCAGAACGTCACCGTCACCGTCGAGACGGACGAGGCACTCGACGCGGCGTCGGTCTCCGTCTCCGGTGCGACGACCCAGACGCTCACGCGGTCGGCGTTCACCGAGACGGGGACTGGGCCGTACACCTACGAGGCGACGTTCAACGACACCACCGACGCCACCTACGGCGCGACCCTCGACACCGCCGCGGACGCCGCCGGGAACGACGGCGCCGACACCGAGAGCGACAGCGCCGAGGTCGACACCGTGACGCCGACCATCTCGAACGTCAGCGTCGCGAACCCGAGCGGACAGACTGTGAACGTGAGCTTCGACGCCAGCGAGCGGCTCGACACGACCGAAGTGGACCTGGAGACGCCCACGACCAGAACGACGCTGTCGACGTTCACCGAGACGGGGTCGCCGGGGCTGTACACGTACCACACGACGTACGACGAGTCGGAAGACGGCCAGTACGACGCGACGCTGACCGTGGCGGACGACGGCGAGGGCAACGACGGCGCAGCCGACCAGACCGACACCGTGGAAGTCGACACGACGGCGCCGACGCTCGACAACGTCTCGGTGACGAACCCGAGCGGGCGACAGGTCCGCGTCGAGTTCGACGCCGACGAACCGATCGACGCGGTCACGGTCGATTTCACCGGCCCGGAGGCGGCCAGCGTCAGCACGGACAACCCCACGAAGACGGCCGACGGCTCGTACGTCGTCACGTACACCGGGAACAGCGACGGCGACTACACCGCGAGCGTCTCGCGAGCCGCCGACGCCGACGGGAACGACGCGGCCACCGCCTCGGGGACGGTGACGGTGGCGACCGCGGAGCCAATCGTCTCCGGGTTCGCGGCGTCGAACCCCGACAGCCGGAACGTCACCGTGACGTTCGGGAGCGACGAGGTCCTGAAAGACGTCACCGTCTCGATCTCGGGCGCGGAGACGGCGACGCTCACCGAGGCGAACTTCACCAACACCAGTGGCACCTACACGGCGACCTACGCCGGGTCGTCGAACGGAACGTACACGGCGGTCCTGGAGACCGCGGCAGACGCGAACGGCGACGACGGCGCGAGCGGGCAGACCAACAGCGTCACCGTCGGAACTGCGCCCGGCTCGCCGACCGGGTCGTTCGTCTCGGGGTTCTCGGCGACGAGCGGCGACGGACAGTCGGTACGAGTCTCGTTCGACAGTTCGGCGACGCTGACGGACATCGGCGTCGCTGTCACCGGCCCGGACGCGGCGACGCTCACGACCAACGACTTCGACGAGTCCGGTGGCACGTACGCGGCGACCGTGGCGGTGGACGCCGACGGCGAGTACACCGCCACGCTGTTCGCCGCGACCGACAGCAGCGGTGACGACGGCGCGGACGGCCAGTCGGCGAACGCGACCGTCGACACCACGAAGTCGGCGTCGAGTGGCGGCGACCAGAGCAGTGGTGGCGGCGGTGTGTCCGTCTCGTCGAGCCCGGGTCCGCCGCCGGTCCCCGAGGGGCCGGCCGTCTCCGTGACGACGACCGGGGCGGAGACCGCCGCCGTCACCGTCGAGGACGCGGACGGGGGCGGTGAAGTCGACGTTCCGCTCGGGACCGCGACGAGCGGGCCCGTGAACGTCACGAGGCTGCGCGTGACGACCGGCGAGTCGATGGACTACTCGCTGTCGGTGTCGTCGTCCGAGAGCCCGGCACCGGGAACGCCGTCGTTCGACGGACGGACTGTCGGGCACGTCGAGGTGACGCACTCGTTCGACGACGCCGACGTGTCGGGCGCGACGATGACCGTCGCGGTGTCTGCCGAGCGGTTCGCGGACACCGGCGTCGACCCCGAGGCGGCGGCGCTCTACAGGTACCACGACGGCGACTGGACGCGCCTCGACACCGCGGTCGTCGAGCGCACGGCCGACGGTGTCGTCCTCGAGGCCGACACGCCCGGGTTCTCCTCGTTCGCCGTCGGCGTGCGTGACGCCGACGCGGTGCGGGTGTCGGGCGCGAGCGTCACCGCGTCGACAGCCGCGGCCGGCGACGCCGTCCCGGTGTCCGTGACCGTCGACAGCGACGTCGGCTGGCAGACGAACGTCTCGCTGGCGGTGACCGCGAACGGGTCGACGGCGACGACGCGGCGCGTCACCGTTCCCGCGCGTGCGTCGGTGACGGTCGCGGTCGACGTGGCCTTCGACAAGCCCGGGGACTACCGCCTGTCCGTCGGTGACACGTCGGCCGGTACGCTCGCAGTGCGCGCGTCCGGAGACGACTCCTCGAGCCAACAGGCGACCACCGACAGCTCGGCGACGAGTACCGACGGCCCGCCGTCCACGCGAGACGCGTCGACCACTGGTGGCACCACGTCGTCCACCGCCGCGCCGACAGCGACCCCCGACGCTCGCGAGTCCTCGGGTGGCTCCGCGCCCGGGCCCGGGTCGGCCGGCGCGCTACTCGCTGTTCTCGCGGCGGCGCTCGTCGCGCTGCGCGCGGCCTGAGTGTCCGGGTCGCTTCGGTACTGCCGGCTCACTGGCTTCCTCCGGTCGGGGCACCGAATCGCGTGCAACTACCGTGAACGGATTGGGCCTGTACGCTCGCCGAACCAAAATCGCAGTTCGTCCGAGAGACTCGATAACCCGTTCTCCTTCTAAACTGCCAGTAGGGGGCCTGTACCTCCAGTAACCGCTCCATACTTACGGCTGCAGGCTGTGCCTACTGTATGGCGTACCACCCCCAACTGACTACGGCTGAGTTCACGAGTGAGTCCCGATGATGTGGCAGGACATCGTCTTCCTCGTCGGTAGCATGACCTCTGTAATCTTCCTCTACCCGACGCTCCGGGACGCCGCCGCCCGCGTCCCCCGCGCGACGAGCATCCCCTCCATGCTCATCGGCGGCGTCTACTCGATGACGTTCTTCACGCTCGGCATGGAGTTCTCCGCGCTCGGGTCGTTCTCGGCCTGCACGATGTGGTCGCTCATCGCCCTCTTCCGCGCTCCCGACGACAGCTCGCTGTTCGACACCACGCCGCTGCCGCCCGCCTCCGAGTGGCGCTCGCTCCTCGCCGCACGCCTCCGGGGCGACGACACAGCCCGGGCTCGCGCAGCCGAGGAGGACTTCGACGCCGTCTCGAACTCCGACTGATTCTCAACGCCGATCGGTCGCGCTCCGACGAGTCGTCGCGTACCGTGTTCCGACCACCGGTAAGCCACCGCTACGGACTCCTCGCGGCCTACTGGAGGTACCCGAGCTGCTCCAGGCGGTCCTTACGGTCCCCGGAGATGGTCACCGACTCGTCGGTGTCCGCGTGCTCGAACGACGCCAGCCAGTCGTCGAGTGTCCCCGCCAGGTCGTCGACGACCGACGACCGGTCGGCCGACACGTCGGTCGTCTCGCCCGGGTCGGCGTCGAGGTCGTACAGCGCCCGCGAACCGTCCGACCCCCGGACGAGTTTGTGGGAGTCCGTCCGGACCGCGCGCAGCGACCGGTCGTACGCGCGGAGGTCGTCCGGCACCCGCCCGAGGTTGCGCTCGAGGGCGGCCATCGACGGCTGCGGCTCGGCGTACTCGCTCACCACGAACGCCCTCGGCTCGGTGTCGGCGTCCGGGTGGACGGAGACTCCCTGAAAGGACTCCCGGGCCGCGGGCGCCTCGATACCGGCCGCGTCGAGCAGCGTCGGCGCGAGGTCGACGAGACTCACGAGCTCCGTCAGGTCGCCGCCGCCCTCGAAACTGGGGCCGGAGAACACGAGCGGGACGTGGACCAGCGAGTCGTAGAGGCAGTACTGGTGGTCCATCATCCCGTGGTCGCCGACGTTCTCCCCGTGGTCGGCCGTCACCACGAACACCGTGTTCGACAGTTCGCCGGCCGCTCGGAGTGCCTCCCTGAGCGCCGCGAGCTGTTCGTCGACGTACGCGATTTCGGCCCGGTAGAGCCCGCGCAGCGCCGCCAGGTCTGCCTCCGAGAGCGAGACGTCACCGGCCAGGTACGCCCAGGGTTCCTGGGGCACGTCCATCGCCGCCTCGTAGGACACTGTCGGCGGCAGGAACCGCTCGGCGAGCCGGCGCGGCGGCCGGTACTCCAGGTGCGGTTCGAGGTAGTTCGCGAACAGGAAGAAGGGGTCGTCGCCGTCACGGTCGGCGAGCCAGTCCGCGACGAACGACGTGGCGCGCGCCGCGCCGTCGTCGGACCGCCCGCGCACGAGCAGCCGGTAGAGGACGTTCGCCGCGTTCGCCACGGGGTTGCCGTCGAAGAGCCGCCGACCCACTGCCCGGAGCCGGCGCTCCTCCGTCTCGTCGACGAGTTCGGAGAGTGCGTTCTCGGACTGGACGGCCTGCCAGGTCTGCTCGAACTCGTCGAACCCCCGGCCGAAGCCGGACTCGACGCTTAGCCACGTGTTGCTCGACACGCAGACGGTGTCGTAGCCGGCGTCCCGGAACCACTCCGGGAGCACCGGGAGGTCGTCGTCGAGGCGTTCGTGGCCCGCGTGCGCGCCGTGCCTGGACGTGTGCGTGCCCGTGAGCATCGACGCGTGCGAGGGGAGCGTCCAGGGCGCCGCGGAGAACGCCCGCGTCGCCCGCGTCCCCGAGTCGGCGAGGTCCGCGAGCGTCGGCGCGACCGCTTCGTCGTAGGCGTCGTCGACCCTGGTCGTGTCGGCGACCACGACGACGACGTTCGGCTGGACAGCCATCGTTCCCCTCCGTTGCACGGCGATGCCGATAGTAAGTCGTCGCTTGTCGGTTCCGGGCCGCAGCCTACTCACCGACGAGAAACAGCGGTCGCAGTCGGACTGGTGCGGCGCCACGCACCCGTCCGGCGCACGACGGCCACCCGTCCCCCGTCTACTGTTCGACGGCCCGCTGCACGCGGCTGACGAGGCTACTCGAACTGCGCTCCATCATCTCGTGCATCCTCGCCTGCCGGAAGTAGCTCCCGAACGCCAGCAGCGTCGGTGCCCAGAGCCCCACGAGGAGCCCGCGCTCGCGGTCCCCTTTCCCGAAGAAGTAGTACCACGACAGCGGGATGGACGCCAGCGCTGCGAGGACGAATGGGTCTCGCCCGGTTCGTTCGGCGGCTTCTCTCGACCGCTCTGCTTGCATCTGTTGGGCCATGCGTCTCACTGTTGCCGCCCGCCCCTGATTGTTAATCGGGCCGGTGTCTGCAGAAACCTCACCGAACTCTGCGTAAGGCGACCGTTCGAGGCGGCTCGTCGCCGGTCCGGCGGTCGGCAGCGGGTCCTGCAAACGTAAGTAGCGCCCCCTCGAACGCCGACGCATGGACGACGGAACGCTCGACGACGTCGACTGTGCCATCCTGTACGCGCTTCAGGCAGACGCGCGCAACGCGTCGTCGGCCGACATCGCCGACCGGGTCGGCATCTCGGACAGCGCCGTCCGGAAGCGAATCCAGCGCCTGAGGTCTGACGGCGTCGTGAAGGGGTACAGCGCCGACGTGGACTACGACGAGTCGGGGTACCCGCTCCGGATGCTGTTGTTCTGTACGGCGTCGATTCCCGAACGCGGGGACCTGGTCGAGGACATCCTCGACATCGACGGCGTGGTGTCGGTCCAGGAGCTCGTGACCGGCGAGCAGAACCTCCTCGTGACCGCCGTGGGACGGTCCGACGACGACATAACGCCGGTCGCGCAGACGCTGCTCGACATGGGGCTGACCGTCGCCGACGAGGTGCTCGTGCGGAGCCACGAGACGACCCCGTTCGGGCGCTTCGACACGAACGGCGCGAGCGAGGAGTGACCGCGATTCGGAGGGCCTCGACGACCGATTCGGTAATCCGCCCGGTCGCTCGCTCCTCGGGCCTTGTGCGACCAGAAGAACGATTCGCGTTATATTTGCGGAGATGCGAACGAATCGGTATCTTCAGACAGCTTTAACAACCACTGCGTTCGAGTAGCTGGTAGTGGCCGGCGGCGAGTACGCGCACCGTTCTCGCGTCGCTCCGCCGCCGACCGACCGCAAACGATGACAGGAGACGACTCGACGACGACTGTCGGACCGCTCGACGTACCGCCGCGCGACCCGGCCCGCCTCCCGCTCGCGGTGACGCGGCTCGTCTGGCTGCTCTGGCTCGGCAGCCTCGTCGCGCTCGCCGCGTTCGTCCGGGACGGCGCCGTGACCGCCGGCCCGTTCGCCGTGGACGGCCTGACGGTCGTGCTCTGGGTGGCCGTCACGTTCTTCAGCGGCATCGTCCACAGCTACGCCCGCCGGTACCTCGTCGGTGACCGTGCCGTCCGACGCTTCTTCGGTCTGACGCTCGCGTTCACACTCGCCGTGCTCGTCCTCGTCGCGGCCGACGCACTGCTGGTGTTCGTCGCGGCGTGGCTCGCGATGGGGCTGGCGATGTCGGCCCTCGTCGGCCACGGCGGTGACGACTGGCCGCAGGCCGCGGCCGCCAGCCGCCTCGCCCGCCGGTACTTCCTCGCCAGCACCGCGCTCGTCGCCGTGGCCGCCGCTGTGCTCGCGTGGCAGACCGGTGCGACGACGGTCTCCGGCGCGACTGCGGCCGCCGACACCCTCCCCGACCCCGCGCTCCTGACGGCCGCCGGAGCGCTCCTGCTCGCGGCGATGGTGCAGTCCGCGCTGGTGCCCTTCCAGACGTGGCTGCTGTCCTCGATGACGGCACCGACGCCGGCGTCCGCGCTGATGCACGCCGGCTTCGTGAACGCCGGCGGCGTGCTCCTCGTCCGGTTCGGCCCGGTCGTCGCGGCGGACGCCAGCGTCCTGCTCGTGGTCGCCGCCGTCGGCGCCGCCAGCGCCCTCGCCGGGAAGCTCCTGAAGTCAGTGCAGGTCGACGCCAAGACCAGACTCGGCTGCTCGACGGTCGGCCAGATGGGGTTCATGCTCCTGCAGGTCGGCCTCGGGTTCTTCGCCGCCGCCGTCGCGCACCTCGTGCTCCACGGCTGCTACAAGGCCTACCTGTTCCTCTCGGTCGGCGAGGAGGTCGAACACACCGCCCCCGCCGCCACGGCGCACGAGACCGCTGGCACCGGGCCGGTCCGCGCCGCCGCCACGGTGGTCACCGGCCTCGTCGGTGGCGCCGTCTTCGCCGGCATCACCGGGAAGGGCCTCCACGCGGACGCCGGCCTCCTGCTCGCCGCCCTGGTCGTGCTGACGACGATGCACGCCACCCGCGCGGCGCTCCGCAGCACCAGCGTCCCCGCGACCTACCGGTACGCGGCCGTGCCGCTGGTCTTTCTGCCGAGCGTCGCAGTGTACGCCCTCGCCTACACCGCCGTCGAGGGGCTGCTCGCCGGCAGCCCGGTCGCCGCGGTACCGGCCGACCTGACCGTCGTCCACGCCGTCATCGCCGCGGCCTTCCTCGGGACGTACGTCGCCATCGAGACCGGCGCGTACCGCGTCAGCGACCGGCTCTACGTGCGCCTCGTGAACGCCACGCAACCACCGACCGACACCCTGCTGTCACCCACGGAGGACCACAATGAGCACTGACATCGACGTCCAGGACGCCGTCGCGGCCGCCGCCGCCGACGTCGGCCGCGCGTGGCCGCTGCACTCGTTCGTGACCGCCAACCCGCTGGCCGGGTTCGAGGACCAGCCGTTCCACGAGGCCGTCCGGGAGGGCGAACGCCGCTTCGGGGCCGACGGCTACCCGACCGCCGACGTGTTCCGGCGCGCGTGGCGCGACGACTGCATCGACGCGGACTGCCTCGCGAGGGAACTCGAGAACGCCGGCTACGACCGCGACCCGGAGGCGCTCCTCGACGAGCTCGAAGCGACCGACCGCGACGCGGCCGCCTCCCGGAAGTCGGCAGTCGACGCCCGCGTCGACCGGACGTTCGCGAAGTGGCTCGCCGCCTTCCTGGACGAGGGCAAGGCCCACTGGCCGATGCCGAACCGCGAGCGCGGCTTCTACGAGGCGGTGCGGGCTGTCGCCCGCCACGACGGCCAGATTCCCGATACCGACCGGCTCGCGGCGCTCCCCGACGACCCCGCCGACGCGATTCGGCGCCTGCTCGCCGACCACCACGAGGACCGGTGGCCCGACGCCTTCCGTCACCACCTCGCTGCGCTCCCCGGGTGGGCCGCGCTGGTCAACAACCGCGTCCGCGACGGCAGCGACTGGCAGGCCGAACACCCGATCTCGCTCACCGGCTACGTCGCCGTGCGCCTCGCGCTCGCGGACTGCTTCGATGCCCCCCTCGTCCCGGAGGACGACCACGAGGCCGCCCACGGGGAGACCGCCGACCGGCCGCTCGCGGACGCCTGGCTGCGGGCGTGGGAGGCGACCTACCGAGGAGACCTCGTCGACGCGGTCGCCGACGCCAGCGCCGACCGGGACCCGGACGCCGGCGACCGGCCGGCGGCCCAGTTCGTGTTCTGCATCGACACGCGGTCGGAAGTGATTCGGCGGCACGTCGAGGCCGCCGGCGACTACGAGACCCACGGGTACGCCGGCTTCTTCGGCGTCCCGATGCGGTACCGGGGCTACGGCGAGACCACGACCGTCGACGCCTGCCCGCCCATCGTCGACGCCGCCCACTACGTCGCCAACGAACCGACCGACGACCGCGCCACTACCCGGGAGACCCACGACCGCTGGACCGGCGTCCTCGACACGGGCCGGGACATGGTCGACGCGCTGAAGACGAACGCCGCGACCGCGTTCAGTTTCGTGGAGAGCACTGGGGCCGCCTACGGCGCCGCGCTCGCCGCGCGCACGCTCGGTCCGGGTCCCGTCCACGGCCTCCTCGACGCCGCCGACGACAGCGTCCCCGACGCCCACGAGTTCTGCGATCCCGCCCTCGACGCCGCCGACGCCGCCGACGGCGACCTGCCCGCCGGACTCACCCTCGATGAGAAAGTCGAGTACGCCGCGACGGCCTTCGACCTGCTCGGCTGGGAGACGTTCGCTCGCGTCGTCGCCTTCGTCGGGCACGCCAGCGAGACCGCGAACAACCCCTTCGAGGCCAGCCTCGACTGCGGCGCGTGCGCCGGCAACCCCGGCGGCCCGAGCGCTCGCGTGCTGGCCGCCATCTGCAACGAGGACGCGGTCCGGGAGCGCCTCCGCGACCGCGGCATCGACGTCCCCGCGGACACGGTGTTCGTCGCCGGCGAGCACAACACCACGACCGACGAGGTCGAACTCTACGACCGCCACGTCCCGGAGAGCCACGGCGACGACCTCGCTGCGGTCCGCGAGGACCTCGCCGCCGCTCGCGAGGCCGCGGCCGCCGAACGCGCGGGCGGCGACGACCCGGTCGAGACGGTCGACCGGCGCGCGGGCGACTGGGCCGAAACCCGGCCGGAGTGGGGGCTCGCCGGGAACGCCGGCTTCGTCGTGGGGCCCCGCGAGCTCACCGCCGACCTCGACCTCGACGGCCGCGCGTTCCTCCACTCCTACGACTGGCGGACGGACCCGGACGGCGACGCGCTCGCCGCCATCTTCGAAGGCCCGCTCGTCGTCGGGCAGTGGATCAACAGCCAGTACTACTTCGCGACCGTGGACCCGGACGTCTACGGGAGCGGGTCGAAGGTCACCCAGAACCCGGTCGGGAACGTCGGCGTCTACCAGGGGAACGGCGGCGACGCCGAGACCGGCCTCCCGCTCCAGTCAGTCCGCCGGGACGACGACACGCCCTACCATCAGCCGATTCGACTCGAGGCCGTCGTACACGCACCAGTCGACCGCGTGACTGACACCCTCGCTGACGTAGACGCGGTGCGGACGCTCCTCGACAACGACTGGCTCTCGCTGACGGTCGTCGACCCGACGCGGGACCACACCGCGTTCCACTACAGCGGCGACCTCGGGTGGAGGCCGGCCGTGAAATCCGGCGACGAGCCACCGGTGGCGAAGCGCGTCACCGACGACTGACCGGTCGTTCGCGTCGCCGACGCTCCACCCGAAATCCGCCACTACGAGTCACGCCGCCCTCGATTTGAATGCCGTGAGACGCGCTCGCTTCGCCGCGTGGGCTCTGACTCCCAGTCTCACAGTGTCTCGGTGTCGATTGCTGGCTGGCCACGAACAGCTGCATCGGCGGAACCGCAGCCCGAGCGGGCAGGTCAGCGCTCGCAGGTCGCATTGGCGGCCGTCACCCGGACATCCCGAACCGGTCACCCGCCCGAGTGACGAGTCGGTCGGTGCCTGCCAGCGCCAGGCACGAGATAAAGGCGGTCGTGCCGAGTTTCCCGCCTGCACCGGCGAACGCTGGAGCGACGGCGATGAAGACGAGGCCACACAGCCCCCCGGCGACTCCGACCCAGGCCTCGCTCCCCAGTCGCTCGCGCGCCGACATTCCGACGAAGGATGCACAGAAAGCGACAGTCGCCAGCAGCCCACCGACGTCCGGCGCGACGACCGGCAACGTGAACCCTGCCACGAGGCCGACCAGCGCCGACCCGATAACTGCGCCGAGTCCGCAGCGAACGCTCAACGCGGCGGTAGTCACGGCAGCGACGGCGGCTACCGGCACCGTGAGCGCGGCGGAACTCCACTGCGCCCCGGCTGTACTAGCGTACTCGACACCCAACAGCAGCCCGGTTGTGCTGCATCCAAACAGCGCAAGCGTACCGAGTTTACCGCCGAATCCGACGAACGACTCTTTCGCGGCGACGAACGCTGCTCCGGAAACGAGGCCTGCCGCGAACACGAGGCCAACAGAGGGGAACACCGTCGGCGACGTCATGCCGACGAACGACCCACAGTACGCGGCGGTATCGACGTCGGGAGTGCCGACGCCAGCAGCAACGCCGACGAGCGCCGACGCGAGGACGGGTCCGAAGCCCGCGTGAACGCTCAGGACGTACGTGAGGCCGGCCGCGGCTATGACCGCGAAGGCGTCGGCGGCGTCACTCGGCTCGAGGGGTGTGGCGGCGAGGCTATCGAACGTGGCCCGGCGCTCGACGGTTGCAGTTACGGCCCCAACAACCACCAGACTCCCAGTGAACCCCACGCGGGCGAACGAGGCGTCTGTCGGTTCGATGAGTACACTCCCGAGCAGCCCTGTCGCTGTGGCGAGCAATAGGACGTACCCGACGACTCGAATCACCGACGGCACGGCACTTCCTCGATGAATGACGCGTGAAAACGTTGCGACTCGCGACCGCGCCGAGTAACCATCGTTGGTGGTTCGACGAGCTCCGTTCTCGAGATGCCGGATTACGCCGCCGTCGTCGGCCTTCCGACACCGCTCTCAGACAGGCCCCGGGAACCGTGAACAGCACCGCTACCGGCCATCCTCCCCCGCGTGTTCGTCTCAGCCGTTGACACGCACTCGAGGGTACACTCGTCCGCGATGGGCACACCAGGCTAGCATACCGCGACGAGCGAAGAGGGGAGCAGTTCCGGCGGGCACGACCGAGGGAAGCACCCGGGATGTTTCCCCACGCTTTCGCGAGGAGTGGCTCCGCGGTTAGCGAAGCCAACGAGGACACCTGACAGGTGCTCCGTTTGAGATTGCCGCCGCTTCGATTTGAGCGTTGGAAGATGGTCAGTCACTACGGTCGCGCTGCGTCTCCCGAGCCTCCGCTGGCTTCGCTCGCTGGGACGGGGAACAGCTCGATTTTCAGTCGCCACTCGCCGTGTCGGTGTGCGGAAACAAGAATGCCGCCTCCCCGATTTGAACGGGGGACAGCTCGATCTTCAGTCGAGTGCTCTCCCAGTCTGAGCTAAGGCGGCTCGCACTCGAACCGACGGCGGTTGCAGAAAAAAGGGTTTCGAATCGGGCCAACTACTGCGCGCCGGTTCGGCCGCAGTTTCCGCTGCCTGCTCTGTCTGGGTCGACGAACCACGAATCGCTGCCTACGGCGGTCGTGTCGTCATCGCTGCGGGAGGCTGTCCGCTGCGGGACGACGGGGAACGCACGCCCTAACGTAGAGAAAACGACATCTCTTTACGTATCTCTCGACCGCCACTCGTAGCGGGAAAACCGCCGTCTCGGGGCGTTTCAGGCTGGTCCTGGGGCGTGTTAAGCCGCCACTAAGTCGGGGGAGGGCTTAAGTGCGCTCGGCTTATACTCCGCTGCAGCCACGAGCGTGGACCGGCGCGGACGGGCGAACCCGGGTAGGGTTGCTGTACGGTCGGCGTGGCTGGACAAACACAATGACGAAAATCAGCCTCTTCGACGACATGGGTATGGACATGGACGACCGCGGGGTGTCGCCGGTCATCGGCGTCATCCTGATGGTCGCAATCACAGTCATCCTCGCCGCGGTCATCGCCAGCTTCGTGCTCGGCTTCGGGGACAGCGTGCAGAGTAACGCGCAGGCCGGCGTGACGGTCGACAACGGGAACGTGACTGTCACATCGCTCGGTAGTAGTACCCAGGGCGTGTACTGTACGAATACGACTACGACTGGGAACGGTAGTAGTGCGGGCAGTCCAGCGGTCGTTGGCGAGACAATCCCTAATTGCGGTGGCGGCAATGTCGTTGGCGTGACCGACTCCGGGTCCGAAACGGTCGTCCGCAGTAACATCGAAAGCTAGACGCCCTTCGAAAATTCGGTTCTCGTCACCCGCTCGGGTGACGTAATTCTCTCTTCTCTCAGCAGTCGCACTGGGGCCTCGACAGCTACCTGTCTCCTCGTTTTGGTCGGAAGCTGTCGACTAGCGACAAGCAACCGTGACCTACTTCGGAACTACACTTACCGATAGCACGTCCGACTAGCTGACTCATCTGGGCGCGCGCCCCGGCGACTACCATGCACTCCGAGAACTCCGAGGCGACCGTCGCGGGCGAGCACAGGTCAATCTGGCTGGAGACGACGCCGGGAACTGACTACGAGTCTCTGGACGGCGGGATGGGCGTCGACACAGTCGTGGTGGGTGGTGGCATCGTCGGTATCACGGCCGCGTCGAAGCTCACGGAGGCCGGCCAGACGGTCGCGGTCGTCGAGCGTGACCGCATCCTGAGCGGCGTGACCGGGCACACGACGGCGAAGCTCACGTCCCAGCACGGCCTCGTCTACGACTACCTCCGCGAGCAGTTCGGGGACGAGCGGGCCAGACAGTACGCGCACGCCAACGAGTCCGCCATCGACGAGGTCGAGGCGGCGGTCGCGGACCGCGGCATCGACTGCGACTTCGAGCGCGTCCCCGCCTACACGTACGTCGAGACCGAGGACCGCAAGCAGGACGTCCACGACGAGGTGTCGTCGGCTCGGCGGCTCGGGCTGCCGGCGTCCTACACGGAGTCGACCCAGTTGCCCTACGAGGTGGCTGCGGCGGTGCGCTTCGACGACCAGGCGCAGTTCCACCCGCGGAAGTATCTCCTCGAACTGACCCGCGCGCTCGTCGACGACGGCGGGTACGTCTTCGAGGAGACGCGGGCGCTCGACGTTTCCCCCGGCGAGCGCTGTCGCGTGGAGACCGACCGCGGAGAGCTCGCGGCAGACGACGTCGTGGTGGCGACGAACTTCCCGTTCTACGACCGGGGGCTGTACTTCGCGCGCCTGACGCCGAAGCGCTCGTACGTGCTCGCTGTCCGCCTCGAGGGCGACGTTCCGTCAGGGATGTACTACCGAGCGACGGACCCCCACTTCTCCGTGCGGCCGCACCCGGCGGGAGACGAGTCGCTCGTGCTGGTCGGCGGCCAGAACCACACGACCGGCCACGAGAGCGACGGCCGCGGTCGCTACCGGGCGGTCGAGCGGGCGGCCCGCAGGCGGTTCGACGTCGAGTCGGTCGAGTACCGGTGGTCCACCCAGGACTACACGTCGGTCGACCGGGTGCCGTTCGTCGGGCGGCTCGCGCCCCAGACCGACCACGTCCACGTCGCGACGGGGTTCGGCGGCTGGGGGCTGACGAACGGCACGGCCGCGGGGCTGCTCCTCGCGGACTCGATTCTCGGCCGGGAGTCCGCCTGGGCGGACGTCTACGAGCCGACGCGGCTGGACGCGCGGGCCTCGGCACAGGCGGTTCTGAAGCACAACGCGGAGGCGATGCGGCAGTTCTTCGGCGACCACCTCGCCACTTCGACCACCACCACGCGGGTCGACATCGGGCGCGGTGACGCGAGCGTCGTCGACTCCGACGAGGGCCCGGTCGGCATCTACCGCGACGACGACGGCGCCCTCCACGCGGTGTCGGCGGTCTGCCCCCACATGGGGTGTCACGTCGAGTGGAACGACGGCGAGGACTCCTGGGACTGCCCGTGTCACGGCTCCCGGTTCGATTACGACGGGCGCGTCCTCCACACGCCCGCCGTCGACGACCTGGAGACGTACAGCGAGACGGACCTGCCATCCATCGGCGTCGGCGTCACCCGCGAGCAGCCGCCCGGGAACGACGGCTGACGGGTGCGTGGGAGAACGCCGGCAGCGACGCGGCGGCCGGCCGGACACCCCCTCGACGGTGCCCGGTCACGACGAGCCACGGACGACCCGGCGTCTCCTCGCTCTCGGTCGCGCCCCGGCGCTCGTCGGTCGACACTGCTGCGTCCAACCTCGATTGCTGCTTCCTCGCCGTCTCCTCCGCGCTCTCTGACGATTCGCCGGAGCGCCGCGTCCGGAGACGAGTCCGCGTTTCGTCTTCGCACCGGTCGCCTCGATAGTCACACCGCCGGACTCCCACGGGACGCCTGGGCCCCGGACTGTCCAGTTCACGGCAGGCCGTCGGTGTCAGTCCTCGTCCGGTGTCGTGCTCGTGACGTACACCGACTCCTGCCCTAGGACGAACGCCGCGACGAACACGGTGACGACGGCCAGCGCCTGCAGTCCGACGTACGGCCACAGCAAGAACACCGCCGCGAACTCCACGGGGTCGTGTCGCCGGCCGTCACGCGCGTCGAGCACGAACAACAGCGACGCCGCCAGCACCGGGGCGAGCGCCACCCACGCCCACAGCGGCGTTGCCGCCCCGTCGACCGGGAACTGACCGGGGGCAACCGCTAGCGCGACCACCACCAGTGGCGCCGCGAGCGCGACGATGGGGAGCGCGACCACAGCCGTCACCGTCGCCGCGAAGTCGGCGCGAGCGGTCAGCGGCGGCGGCCCCGACGTCAGCGACCAGTCGAGGTGCCGGCGCGCGACCTGCATCCCGCCGCGCGCCCACCGCTGGCGCTGGCTCCACCACGCCGACAGCCCCGCGGGGTTCGTCTCCCGCGTCACGACACCGGGGTCGACTCGAATCTCGCCGCCGGCCCGCCGGATGCGGTACGCCATGTCCACGTCCTCGACGAGCAGCGACTCGTCGAAGCGCCCCAGCGCCTCCAGGGCGGTCGTCCGGAACAGCGCCTGTCCGCCCGTGAACAGCGCGAAGCCACCGACGAGGTCGCGGGCGTAGAACTCCGTGCGTTCGACGAGGCCGCGCTCGACGGTCGCACAGAGCGCCAGCACCGAGTCCCGTGGGTTCGCTCCGAAACACCGCCCCTTCACGCACCAGACGGCGTCGTCCCGGAACCATCGAACCGCACGCCGGAGCGCGCCGGGTTCGGGGCGCTGGTCGGCGTCGAGCACGAACACGAGGTCGCCGCTCGCGCGGTCGAGGGCGTGGTTCGTCGCTGCGGCCTTCCCGGCCGGGGACTCGGCGCGTTCGACGGCCGCCACGCGGCGGTGGTCGGCCGCGAGCCGCTGGGCGACATCGCCGGTGCCGTCGGTCGACGCGGCCTCGTAGCCGACCACCACGTCCAGGGCGTCCGCGGGGTAGTCGAGCGCGAGACACGCCTCGACGGTCGCCGTGAGCACGTCGGCCTCGTTGTACGCGGTGACCAGCACGCTCACGCTCGGCCGGTCGGTTTCGGGCCGGGCCTCGGGGGGCTCCCGGCGGACGAACGCCAGCAGCGTGGACGCGAGGGCGCGAGTGGACAGCGCGACGCCGAACGCGAGGACGGCCGTCGCGCCCGCTCTCGCGTACGCCGGACTGACGACTCCCGGCGCGACCACAACCGCCGAGAGGACCACGGCGGCCACCGCGCTCCGCGCGTTCCAGACGTCCGCCGCGTCCGGCGTCGACACCTCCATCGCGTCAGAACACTGCCGGGCGGCAGAAAGTTACAGAGGAATTTCCGGCGCGGTCCCCGAACGCGGCCGGGTCACTGCCGCCGGGCGTCGTCGACGGCCGCTGGTTCGGGTGCGGTCAGAGCTCGTACCGCGCTATCTCGGCGGAGCCGCACTCCCGGCAGGAGTCGGCGTCCGCCTGCAGCGGCGTGCCGCAGTGCCGGCACTCCACGACTGTCGTGGTCGCCGGTCGCACCGAGAGGGCTCGTTTCAGGCGAGCCAGCGCTTTCATACCGGAGACACGACCTCGCCGCACGCCGGACACTCGGCGAACGCCTCGCGCTGGTCGTCGACGTCGTACTCGATGAGAACGTCCGAAGCGGCGACCGCTGCCCGACACTCCGGACAGGTACCGGGCGGCGAGTCGTCCGACGACGACTCGGTAGCGGGACTTCCGGCGGCGGCTGTGTGGCTCGGCGGACGTGTGCCCATTGCCGGCTACGACTCCCCGACTCCACAAATAGGCACTCCAACCGGAGTGAAAGTGGAGTCGACCCGCGTCGCGTACGCGTGCGGCCACGAATCGACTCACTGGACTGTCGCTCACGTTCCGCGGAACGGCCGCTCGTCAGGTCGTCCGCCAGCTGCTGGCGGTCTGCGGCCGGCGCCGCCGTCGCCAGGTTCGGCGTCCCGCGTCACCCGACACCGGGGCTGGCTGGGTGTTCGTCGCTCGCTGCGCAGAGTGTCCCGCCACGTTCGGGACCGTGCGTCGAACACGCACCGGCTGTACTGCGGCTCGCCGGTCCGCGCTCGGCGGTCACTCGGGCTCCAGCAGGCCTCCCGCGGGTTCGATTCGGCACCTCGATTCGACCGGGGTTTAAGTGTGCAATCGGCCGCTCCGGTGTGTGAAAAGTTCGCTAGGTACGCTGGGCGTGAACCTGGGCGTGAGCGCCTGAGACGCCCGCAGACTGTGTGAACCGTTCTCACTATTTCGACGCGGTTCGGGGCGAATTTAACACAAAGCATTTACCAGTCACGGCTGTTGTGTCGTATACCCCTACCCATGGTGCCAACTCCAGTACCGCCCTCCGTGGGCGAGAACGACGCAGGTGCCGAAACGCAGACCACAACACAACAATGACAAGCAATACAGACAAACTCCGCGCGGTCTTCCTGACGGCGCTGATGATCGGCAGCGTATTCGCTGCTGGCATCGCGTTCACAGGAGGGGCCGCTGCGGAAGCTTCTTCGGTCAGTGGGTCCGTGACCCCGACCGACGTTCAGTCCGACTCTACGGACACGTATAGTGTAGCAGTCAACCTTTCGGACGTCAACACTGGCGACAGCACGCTTGACGCACCAGTCAACGTCACCTTCCCGAGTGAATTCAATGTGACGTCGAGTTCCAGCGTGAGCACCACTGCTGTCAACACGAGTGGGTCGATTAACTCGAGCAGTGTTGACGCTGCGAACAACAACATTACAGTAACGTTCGACGACTCGGGTTCGACAACCGAGGATATCAGCGTTAGCTTCGACGTTTCCAACGTCGATTCGGCCTCCAGCGAGGGCGACTACGATATCACCGCCAGTGTCGACGCAGATACCGACGGCACCTACACGTCCGGCACCGTTGGTACGGTGACTGTTGACGACACTGCACCTTCCTTCCGGAAGGCTACGCACTACGTCGACTCCGATGATGGTGCCATCATCGAAGTCGCCTTCGACGGCGACGTGACCGATGCTGGCTCCGCCTCGGCTACGGTCAACCTTGAGGACGGATCCACCGAGAGCATTAGCAACTCGGACGTCTCCATCAACAACGGCCGTGTTTCGCTTAACACGTCTGGTGAGGTTTACAACAACGTCCAGAACGTGTCCCTCTCGAACATCGAGGACAGTGCCGGTAACGCAGTCACCAGCGACGACCTCTCGGTGAAGTTTGCGTCCGACACGGTCGACACGACCGACGATGGTGTGACCTTCGACAGCTTCACCGGTTCGATGGTTGCCCTCGAAGGCAACGTTGGTAACAGCTTCGACATCGACGGTCCTGGCGTCGACCGTACGCGTGGTACGGGCGCAAACAGCCAGGTCTACGTCCTCAACACCGAGGACTTCGAGACCGGCGAATACAACATCACTAACAACAACGCAAACACCGAAGTCGTCCTTGACCTCGGTGACCTGGGTCTGGAAGTCAGCCCTGACTCGGGCTCCTACACCACTCAGGACAACGTGACCGCGCAGCTCAGCTCCGACACCATCGACCGCGACGTCCTCGTCGAAGTCCTCGACTCCGACGACGATGTCGTCACCGAGGAGGACGCCACCATCGACTCCGACGGTGAAGCCACCGTCGACATGGGGCAGTTCTCCGCCGCTGACGGCTACACGCTGCGTGTCACCGACGATAACACCGGCGTCAGCGCCACTAGCGACGTCTTCAACGTTAGCGAGGCCTCCGACTCGCAGGCCGGCCTCGTCGACTCCAGCATCAGCGTCCCGCGCGGCGACGTTGGCACCATCAACATCAGCCTGACCAACAGCAACCAGGCTACGGTTCAGATCGGCAGCGCAGCCGACAACTACCAGGTTGACTTCCAGGTCACTGACGGTGGCGCCAGCAGCAGTGCTGACACCGACGGCTACGTTGAGGTTCAGTACAACACCTACCTCACCGACAAGAGCGGTAACGCGTTCTCCGTTGCCGACAGCGACGACTCGCTGACGGTGGGCAACGATACGGTGCTTCCCCGTGTCATCGCCGGTTCGACCACTTACGACATGAACGTCACCGAGGGTACCAGCGTGTCCGCTGACGCGGACGCCCTCGGCACGATCACCGTCTCCGAGCGCCGTGCCGCCCAGATGAACATCTGGACAGCGCCTAGCGCCGTCTCCATGGACAACGTTGTCGACAACGTTGCTGACGATGACACCATCGCCAACGGCGACTACGTCGTCCACCAGGTCGACACCAACGGCGTCTTCGGTCTTCTCGACGCCGCAGGCTCCGGCAGCGACACTGACACTGACCGCTTCGTTCAGGCGCTGGACGACGGCAACCTCAGTGTCACGATCAACCAGACTGAGGCGTCGACCGGCCCGAACGAGAGCCCGGTCACGATCAACCTCACTGAGACGATGAACAACGCCAACGGCAACGGTCTCGCCGTTGTCGCGAACTCGACGAGCGAGGACGTCTACATCGCCGTGGACACCACGTCGCTCGTCACCGAAGAGACGAACACGCAGGTTGAGGTCGGCGACGTGTTCACGGCGCAGTTCACCGTGAACAAGCAGTCCGGTCTCGTCAAGAAGAACCAGACCGCCATGGCCACCTTCGAAGTCGACGATGGACCCCAGGCTGGTACTGAGTTCGACAACGACGAGGTTACCGTGACCAACGCCGACAACCAGACGATTACGGGTACGAGCTCGCTCGCAGCCGGAACGGAATTCACCGTTCGCGTCCAGTCTACTGAGACGTCCGGTGAGCCGTTCATCATCCCGGACGACAGCGTCGTCGTCCAGGACGACGGTACGTTCACTGCTGAGCTCGACTTCAGCAACACGGCTGTCAACTCCACGTTTAAGGGTCGCGTCCGTCTGTCCGGCACCACGCTGGACACGCTGACGGGTGAGGTCCTTGAGGATGCGGGTGGCGACACCACGACCGAGGCCCCGGACACGACCGAGGCCCCGGACACGACCGAGGCTCCCCAGACGACTGAAGCCCCGGACACGACCGAGGCTCCCCAGACGACTGAAGCCCCGGCCACCACGGAGTCGATGGACGACACCACCACCGAGGAAGGCTCCTCTGGCGGTGACATCCCCGGCTTCACGACCGGCATCGCGCTGGTCGCGATTCTCGGCGCCGCGCTGCTCGCTCTGCGCGAGTAACGCACGCTGAGTAACTTCGAGAAACTCTAATTCCGATTTTTCTTTCGCGCCACGCTCGACAGCGACAGCTCCGCGACGACGTGCTCCAGAGCGACGCTCGGAGGTCGGCTTCGTCCTACTCGAAGCACGCTACGACGACAGGGATGCGAGCCACGCGACACGAGCACCCACATTGAGTGCGTACTCGTCGACGCCATCGGGATGAGGCACCGCGGGCGCCGCGAGCGGTTCGCGGACGGATTCGCACCGGTGCGGGACGGTCGCGGTCACGAACTCACACGCGGCGTTGCTCGGTGGACACCGCGGGACGGCCATTGCTTCGGGCTGCTCTCACTGGTGGAGCCAGTCGCCCTGCTACGCTCGGCGCTGCGTCTCCCGGAACTCGAATCCTGGGTCACCGCACAGCGTTCTGCAACGCGACCGACACGGCAGTCGCTCGCGGTCGCGTTCAGTGCGTTCGGGCGGATTCTCACTGATGGAAGACGGTCGCCTCGCTGCGTTCGGCGCTGCGCCTTCCAGAGTTCGAACCGCCCTCACACTCGCTTCGCTCCTCACCTGCGTTCGTCGCAGAAGACAAGTGGGTTCGGGCGGATTCGAACCACCGACCTCGGCCTTGTAAAGGCCGCGTCATGACCAACTAGACCACGAACCCGTGCACTCGAAACGAGCCGTCGGGCGGCAAAAACCGTTTCCCTTCGCCGGAACGGCCAAACCCCGGGGTGCCGTACACCGCGGTATGGACCAGCGTTCGCTCGCAGTGGTCGCGCTGCTCGTGGTCGCTGGCTGTACGGGGTCTCCGATGGGTGCGTCCGAGCCCGGGTCGGGCGGGGCTGCGACGACCGCGACCGCGTGCTCGCCGACGAGTCAGTCGACCGAGACAGTACCGCCTCGCGTGACCGTCTGCGACCGGGAGACCAGCGAGGCCCTCGGAACCGTCGCCGTCGAAATCGCCGACACGCCGGACGCGCGGTACACGGGCTTGAGCGAGCACGAGTCGCTCGGCGCGAACGAGGGGATGCTGTTCGTCTACGCGAGCGAGGGCCGGCACACGTACGTGATGCGCTCGATGGACTTCCCCATCGACATCGTGTACGTGGACGCGGACGGCCGCATCACCGAAATCCACCACGCGCCCACCGAGGACGACAACGAGGACCTGACGCCGTACCCGGGCCGCGGGAAGTGGGTGCTCGAAGTGCCGTACAACTGGACGGTCGAGCGCGGCGTCGAGGTTGGTGACCGAGTGGTCGTCGAGGACACCGAGCGGAACTGACGGCCGGGCGACTGCGACCCGCGTCTCCGGGGGTGTTTCGATTCGTAGGAAACGCTTTTTGTAGGTGACCGCTTTTGGTCAGTGACATGAGTACGGAAACGGACGACGACCCCTTCGAGGAACAACGGGAGGAGGTCGACAGCGCGATGGTCCAGCTGTTCACCGAGTACGGCCGGGACCACAGCTTCGAGGCCGTCGTAGCGATCATCGCCAGCGTGTTCGCTCGCGTGCTCGACCTCGCACCGCCGGTCCTCCTCGGGCTCGCCATCGACTCCGTCATCCAGAACAACAAGGCGTTCCTGCCCTGGCTCCCCACGTCGTTGGTGCCACCGACCGACAGGGGGAAGCTCCTCCTCATGGGCGGCGTCATCGCGGGGTCGTTCCTCTTCGGCGCGGTGTTCCACTGGATCCGCAACTGGGGGTTCAACGCCTTCAGCCAGCACATCCAGCACGAGGTGCGCACCGACACGTACGACAAGATGCAGCGGCTGAACATGGACTTCTTCGCCACGAAGCAGACCGGTGAGATGATGTCCATCCTCAGCAACGACGTGAACCGCCTGGAGCGGTTCCTGAACGACGGCCTGAACTCGGCGTTCCGGCTGTCGGTGATGGTGGTCGCCATCGGCGTCTACCTCTTCGTCGTGAACTGGCAGCTCGCCATCCTCACGATGCTGCCGGTGCCCATCATCGCCCTGTTCACCTACCGGTTCGTGAAGGCCATCCAGCCGAAGTACGCCGACGTCCGGTCGTCGGTCGGCCACCTGAACTCGCGGCTGGAGAACAACCTCGGCGGCATCCAGGTCATCAAGACGTCGAACACGGAGAGCTACGAGTCCGAGCGCGTAGACGACGTCTCCCAGGGCTACTTCGACGCGAACTGGGGCGCCATCACCATCCGAATCAGGTTCTTCCCGGCGCTGCGCATCATCTCCGGCGTCGGCTTCGTGCTGACGTTCGTGTTCGGCGGGCTCTGGGTCATCGGGGGCGCGCCGGCGTTCTTCTCGGGGGGCCTGGCGCCCGGTGAGTTCGTGACGTTCATCCTGTTGAGCCAGCAGTTCATCTGGCCGATGGCGCAGTTCGGACAGATCATCAACATGTACCAGCGGGCGCGGGCGTCCAGCGAGCGCATCTTCGGGCTGATGAACGAGCCGTCGCGCATCGCGGAGAACCCGGACGCCGACGAGCTCGTCGTCGACGAGGGTGAGGTCGTCTACGACGACGTGACGTTCGGGTACGGCGACGACGAGACCATCGTCGAGGACATCGACTTCACGGTCGACGGCGGCGACACGCTCGCGCTCGTCGGCCCCACGGGGGCCGGGAAGTCCACGGTCCTCAAGCTCCTGTTGCGGATGTACGACGTGGACGACGGCGAGGTCCGCATCGACGGCCAGGACATCTCCGACGTGACGCTCCCGAGCCTGCGGCGGCACATCGGCTACGTCAGCCAGGACACCTTCCTGTTCTACGGCACCGTCGAGGAGAACATCACGTACGGCACGTTCGACGCCGACCGCGAGGACGTGGTCGACGCCGCGAAGGCCGCGGAAGCCCACGAGTTCATCCAGAACCTCCCCGACGGCTACGACACGGAGGTCGGGGAGCGCGGCGTGAAGCTCTCGGGCGGCCAGCGCCAGCGCATCGACATCGCGCGGGCCATCCTCAAGGACCCCGAGATTCTCGTCCTGGACGAGGCCACGAGCGACGTGGACACGGAGACGGAGATGCTCATCCAGCGCAGCCTCGACCGTCTCACGGAGGACCGAACGACGTTCTCCATCGCGCACCGGCTCTCCACCATCAAGGACGCCGACCAGATTGTCGTCCTCGAGGGCGGCCGCATCGTCGAGCGCGGCACCCACGACGACCTCATCGGCGAGCAGGGCCTGTACGCGAACCTCTGGGGCGTGCAGGCCGGCGAAATCGACGAGCTCCCCGACGAGTTCGTCGAGCGCGCCGCGAAGCGCCAGGCGACCGTCGACGCCGACGGCGAGGACGACTAACCCCCCTTCTGCGGCTCCGTGCTCTCGCTGCCGGATGACAGCCTACAAGCCACCGGCTCGCGTGACTCCGGGTATGCGGCTCGCTGACGCGACGTGGACGGACGCCGACGCCCTCGAGACGGACCTCGCGGTGCTCCCGGTCGGCAGCACGGAACAGCACGGGCCACACGCCCCGCTCGGGACCGACCACTTCACGGCGCAGGCCGTCGCGGAGGCGGGAGCCGAGGCCTACGAGACCGACGCCGACACGGCGACCGACGACGTGGTGGTGGCGCCCCCGGTCACCGTCGGCGTCTCCGAGGAGCACCGCCAGTTCACGGGGACGCTGTGGGTGGCCCCCGACACCTTCCGGGCGACAGTGCGCGACGTCGTCGAGAGCCTCGCGAGCCACGGCTGGGACCGCGTCGTCGTCGTGAACGGCCACGGCGGCAACGTCGCCGCGCTCGGCGAGGTGTGCGCGAGCATCGCGCGCCACGACGACGCCTACGCGGTTCCGTTCACGTGGTTCGACGCCGTCGGCGACCACAGCAAAGACATGGGACACGCCGGGCCACTGGAGACCGCGTTCCTCCGCCACGCGAACCCGGCGCTGATTCGAGAGGACCGCGTCGCGGACGCCGCCGAGGGCGCGAGCGACGGCTGGGGCGAGTGGACGTCGCACGCGAACCTCGCGGTCGACGTCGCGGAGTTCAGCGAGAACGGCGTCGTCGGCGACCCTCGCGAGGGTGACGCGGAGCGCGGCGAGACGCTCCTCGACCTCGCTGCGGACTCGCTGGCCGCGCTGCTGGACGCCGTCGAGGCCCGCGACACCGACCTGCCGCCCCACGAGTAGGCGGTGGGCGGCCGGTGGTAGTGACCGGTCGGCGGCAGTGGCCGCTGACTGCCCCCGCTAGTCCAGTTCGACGACGGTGTCCTCTCGGCTGGGGGCCTCCAGGTTCGTGAGCCCCTCGCCGGCGAGCCAGCCGAGCAGGTCCGTGACCTCCCGGGGGTCGCTGACGACGCAGGGCGCCGCGGTGGCGTCGGTGTCAGACCCGACGGCCACCGCCACTCCGTCGCCGTCGAGCGCCTCGAAGGCGGCTTCGTCGGTGGTGTCGTCGCCGACGTAGACGGTCAGCCACGACTCGTCGCCGGGCGTGTACTGCTCGCGCAGCAGGTCGACACAGGCGCCTTTCCCCCAGTCGACGTCCGGCCGGAGCTCCACGATTTGCTTGCCCTCGGTCAGCCGGAGCGCGCGCTCGGGGTCGTGGTCGGTGAGGATGGACTCGACGACGGCCCGCACGCGGTCGCCGTCCGCGTCCGCCTGCCGGTAGTGGACTGTCGCGGTGACGCCCTTGTCCTCGACGACGACGTCGTCGTGCGCGAACGCCCGCTCGACCGCGTCACAGACCTCGGGCAGGCACTGGCGGGCCTCGCGGGCGCCCGAGTGGACCGACACCTCGTCGCCGTCGTCCAGTTCGAGGCCGTGGTTGCCGGCGTAGTACGCACCGTCGACGTCGGCGCGCTCCCGGGCGTCTTCGACCGCCCGCCCGCTCACGACCGCGACCTTCCCCCGGGGGTGGGCGGTGACGCCTTCGAGGGCTTCTCGGGCGCGCTCCCGCATCGCGGCGTCGTCGGGGTCGTCGACGATGTCCGCGACCGTCCCGTCGAAGTCCGTCATCACGAACAGCCCGTCGGCCGCCTGCAGGCGCTCGCGGAGCCACTGCTTGCGGCCCCAGACGGAGACGGGCGTGGACTGCCAGCGCGGCGCCTCCCCACCGCCGCTCTCGCCGTCTCGGTCGTCCTGGACGCCCTCGAACTGCCGGTCGATCCAGGCGTCCGTGTCCTCGCCGTGGACCTGCCGACGGAGCGCCCGCATCCGCCGCCGCCGAGTGCGCTCGGGCATCGACAGCGCCGCCTCGATGGCCGTCGCGAACGCCTCCGTGTCGTTCGGGTTCACGACCAGTGCCTCCTCGCCGAGGGACGCCACGGCGCCCGCGAACTCCGACAGCACGAGCACGCCGTCGTCACCCAGCTGCGCGGCGACGTACTCCTTCGCGACGAGGTTCATGCCGTCGCGCAGCGGGCTGACGAGCGCCACGTCGGCGTACCGGTACAGCGCCGCCAGCTCCTCGCGGTCGTAGTAGCTGCTGTCGTACACCACGGGCGTCCAGTCTCCGGTGCCGAACCGGTCGTTGATCTCAGCGACGCGGCGCTCCACGTCCGCCTGGAGTTCGCGGTACTCGTCGATTCGGGACCGCGACTCGCTGCCCTTCTGGACGTACGTCAGCGTCCCCCGTCGCTCGGGGCTGTGCTCCCAGAGATGCTCCAGGGCGTCCAGGCGCTGGAGGATTCCCTTCGTGTAGTCGAGGCGGTCGACGCCGACCGCGACCTGGTCGCCGAGGTCGGTGCGCTCGCTGAACGACGCCCAGAACGACTCCGCCGCCTCGGTCGCCGCGAGTTCGGCGTGGGCGTCCGCGTCGATGCCCAGCGGCTGGCTCTGCACGCGCGTCGTGTGCCCGGCGTACGTCACCTCGCCGGCGTCCCTGTCGACGCGCACGTCGTCGAACGCCGCGTCGACGCACTCGAAGAAGGACCCGCAGTACGTCTCGTCGTGGAACCCCAGCACGTCGTTCGCGAGCAGCCCCGTGAGGAGTTCGCGGTGCTGGGGGCACGACCGGAACGTCTCCCAGGACGGCCACGGCACGTGCCAGAACTGCGTCAGGAACGCGTCCGGCAGTTCCTCGCGGACGTGCCGCGGTGCGTGCGCCAGGTGGTAGTCCTGGAACCAGACCACTGGGTCGTCGGTCTCCGCGGAGTCGACGAGCGCGTCGGCGAACGTCTCGTTGACCTCCGTGTAGAAGTTCCAGAACTCGTCGTCGAAGGTCGCGCGCGTCGGCATGCCGTGGCAGAGCGGCCACAGCACTTGGTTGCTGAAGCCGTAGTAGTACCCCGAGAGCTGTCGGTCGGTGAGGTGGAGCCGCCGGACCGTGTACGAGGGGTCGTCGGGCGGCACCGCGACGCGCCCCTCGTCGTCCGCGACGTCGAAGTCGGCGTCCCCGCTGCCCCACGCCACCCACGTCCCCGAGAGCGCCTGCATGATCGGGTCGAGCGCGGCGGTGAGGCCGCCGGCGGGCCGAGAGACCGTCACGTCCCCGTCGTCGTCGTAGCTGTGCGCGTACGGCTCGCGGTTCGACGCGACGAGTAGTTCCTGGCCGTCGAGCGCGTTCGGAACTCGGATTCGGTCGCGCTCGTCGTCGCGTTCGTTCACGGGTCTACGACCTCGTTCGGGGCCGGCCCCGGTGCAGTGCGTCCGTCTGCGGCCTGTCCTGTCCCCGGTTGACCGCTCACCCGTCTGTTGGCTGCCATGGGCGTGTGGCAGAGGAGACGGCAGTGAACCGGATAAGCTGGCAGGACCGTTTCACCGAATTCAGTGCCGTAAGGCGGTGGTATCGGCGTTTAAGCGCAGAGTATCTGTGAGCGAGAACCGCCGAATCGAGGGGAGTCACGGCCCGAGTACGACAGTAGCACGTGCGTACTTCGCGGTGGGCCGTGCCCAGCTATCGGCGCGAGCGGCGCTGGTCGGGCTTACTCGTCGTCGTGGGCGTCGTCGAGCGCCGAGCGCAGTTCCGGCACCGTCGACGCCAGTTCGCCGACCTGTTCGCGCGCGGTCTCCAGGTCTGCGAGCACGTCCTCGACGGCCGCCAGGTGCGCTTCGAGGTCGTCGGCGTCCTCGAAGGCGTCGGCGCGCTCCCCCATCACGAAGGCCTTCTTCGCGTCACGCACGTGGGCTTCGACGTCGTCGACGTCGAGCGCGGACCGGAGCGCGTTCAGCACGCCGAGGGTGTTGTCGGCGTCCACGTCCCAGATGGCGTCGGACTCGGGGAGCTCCGCGCGGGCGGCGTCGAGGTGTTCCTCGACGTCGGCGCGCATCTCCTCGGCCGCCTCGCCGAACAGTTCGTCGTCGTCCAGGGATGACTGGCTCATGTCACCCGATTCGACCGGGACTGGTTTAAAAGCACGCCCCGGGGCGGACGTGAACACGTCTCACTCGACGCTCGCGAGCTCCATCAGCGGGTAGCCGTCCTGCATCGCCATCTCCGCGACCACTTCGGTGCCCTCGTAGTCGATGCGCACCTCGACCTCCATGTACTCGCCCGTGAGCTCCGTGTAGCCGTGTTCGACGTCCAGCCGGTCGGTGAGGATGTCGACGGTCACGGCCTCGCAGAACGGCTGGTTCTCGATGGACTCCTCGATGGCCGTCTCCAGACTCGGCGCGCTCGCCGGACTCACGGGCGTCCCCGCGAACTGGTGGTAGAGCGCTCCGAACTTGATGCCCGCCTCGAAACACGCCTGCTGGGCGTCACTCGCCATACGTCGGCTGGGGTCGGCCCGGACTAAGCCCTGTCGCCGTCCGTCGCCGACGGTCACGGACCACCGCCGTCGCCGAGACGCCCGCCCCGTACCCCGCCGCGTCTGTCGCCCGCGCGCTGGCTCGCTGACTAACTACACGCGACGAACCGCACCATTGATAGCCCAGTCGGGCCGAGAACCAATCGAATGGACGACCCGGTCCTCCTCACGGGCGCCTCCGGGCGCGTCGGCCAGGCAATCCTCGGCGGCATCGGTGAGGACTACGACTGGCGGCTGCTCGACCGCGAGCCGCCGACGGGCGAGTCCGACCACGAGTTCGTCGTCGCGGACGTCACCGACGAGGACGCCATCCGGGCGGCCGTCGACGGCTGCGGCGCAGTGATTCACCTCGCCGGCGACCCCCGGCCGGAAGCGCCCTGGGATAGCGTCCTCCGGAACAACATCGACGGCACGCAGACGATTCTCGACGCCGCCGTCGACGCGGGCGTCGACCGGTTCGTGTTCGCGTCCTCGAACCACGCCGTCGGCCACTACGAGACGGAGCGCAAACCCGACCTCTACCGGCGGGACGACGACTTCGAGCTGGACGGGACGGAGCTCCCGCGGCCCGGGAACCTCTACGGCGTCTCGAAGGCCGCCGGCGAGACCCTCGGCCGGTACTACCACGACGAACACGACCTCTCCTTCGCCGCCGTCCGCATCGGCAACCTCACCGAGGGCCACCCGCCAATCGACTACGAGCGCGGCCAGGCGATGTGGCTCTCCTACCGGGACTGCGCGCACCTCTTCGACTGCTGTCTGACCGCGGACTACGGCTACGAAATCGTCTACGGCATCTCCGACAACGACCGCAAGTACTACAGCCTGGAGCGCGCGAAAGCAGCGCTCGGCTACGACCCCGTGGACAACTCCGCGGAGTGGAATGGAAATGAGAAAGACTCTGACGGTAGCTAAGGCCGTTAGACAAACCGGGGATTAGCACTGATTTTTGCGCCGTCGTTTCGTAGCCATACACGGCGCGTCGGTGGGTCGTCGCCATCTGGCGTTCGGCTTGTAGTATAGACTACGGAGATCTAGTTCTTGCGGTCAATCTATCCGCTACGATGAACCGGTCTCGCCAGTGGTTTGATTAGTGACAATAACATACCACCAACTGATGAGTATAGCTGAATCAGTCATAACCACGGTTATACTAGCAATTCTCGTTCTGATTGGATTGATTACGTTAGCGGCGATTCCACTTCCCGAACCCAATTCAGGGTTTCATAATCTTGCACTCAATATGAGACGAGACATCTCACAAACGCTGGTGATAGGATTCTCGCTCCTCGGTGGGTTCGGACTCACAACAATCGCACTCATCTCTCGACTGCGATGACTATTCTAGACCTTCTGACCGACCTTTTTGAGGATGCTATCGCTGTCCTGTGTTTCATTTCTATTCTCGGGGGACTCCATGTATCTGGACTGATACCTACAGCAGGATGGGGTCATGAGGTGCTAAAGAATGTTCAGCAGATTGGTCCATTGGCGCTTCTACTTGCCACAACAGGGGCAGCGGCCGGCATGAAATTCTTGATTGCCGAACTCGATAATTCTGGCTTCTAAACTCTCTTGATAACTGCCTCGTCAGTGTGTGGCTTCACGCGAAAGTACCACAGCCTAGGTTCGCCCACGAGGCCGTCGGCACACGCCCCGCCGGGGCCGTGCGAATTCCTGCCAGTATCGCGAGTGGATTTATAAGTGACGACGCGTAAGTACCGACTACATGAGACACACCGGACTCAAGATTCGGATGGCGCTCGTCGGTGCCATCCTCTTCGCGTTCTACTCGGTAGCGGTGGCTGCCGCGTGGTTCTTCTTCGGGCAGACCCAGACGATTCTCGGCATCGCAATCGTCGGCAGCATCCTGCTCGTCGGCGTCCAGTACAAGGTCGGGAAGTGGGCGGCGCTCCGGAGCGTCGGCGCCGAGGACATGGACGAACAGCGCTACTCGCGCATCCACCAGCGCGTCGAAGCGCTCTCCCGCGACATGGGCATCGAGAAACCGACGCTGAAGGTCGCCCGGATGGGCGTCCCGAACGCCTTCGCCGTCGGCCGCAAGGGCAACGGTACCGTCGTCGTCTCCGAGGAACTCATCCAGATTCTGGACAACCAGGAGCTCGACGGCGTCCTCGCCCACGAGCTCTCCCACATCGCCAACCGCGACGTGGTGACGATGGTCATCGGCCAGGGCATCGCGTCCGTCGTCGGCATCGTCGCCCAGTACATCGTCCTGTTCACGGGCGACAACGACATCGCCGACTTCTTCCTCGCCATCGTGGTCGGCAACCTCGTGCAGTTCTTCGTGATGCTGTTCGTGCTCGCCATCAGCCGCTACCGCGAGTACGTCGCCGACGCCGACGCCCGCCAGGCAATCGGCACCGGCGAACCGCTCGCCCGCGCCCTGGAGAAGATTTCGCAGGGCAACCAGCGCAGCCAGGAGTCCCGCGTCGACGAGAACGTCTCGGCGCTGTGCATCTTCGGGGAGAGCACGAGCCTCCTGACGAAGCTCGTCTCCACGCACCCGCCGATGGAGAAGCGCATCCAGCGCCTGCGCTCGTAGATGGTCGGCGTCCGCGAACTCCTCGCGGTCGGTCTCGGCGTCCTGCTCGGCGTCGCCCTGCTCGCGAAACCCAGAGAGATGCTGTTGTTGTCCGTGTTCGTCGGCCCCACCCAGCGCCGGCGTCGCGGCGGCGAGTACGGTAGCGACGCCGACGACCCGTTCGGCGCGTGGGCGCCGTGGTTCGTGCGCGCCGTCGGCCTTGCGTGCCTGCTCGTCGCGGCCTACATCGCGTACACGAATCTCGTCTAGTTCTCGTCGAACAGTCCCGCCACGTCGGCCTCGCGGCGCTGACGCCGCTGGACGTGCTGGCCGAGCCGCGTCGCGACGAGCGCGCGCTGGGCGTCGCCCGCCGCGAAGTCACAGAGCAGCGCCGCGAACTCGTTGTACTCGCCGTCGGCCAGCCCCTCGCGGGCGTACTCGGCGGCGGCGTCGAAATCCTCGACGCTGTAGCCGTGGCGGTCCGCGAGCACCACCGCCGCTTCGACCGCAGCGTGGGCGTCGAGGTCTGCCAGCCCGAGCGCGTCGCCATCCGACGTGAGCGCCAGCACCGACTCCCGTTCGACGCGCTCGGGGTCGTCGCCGAGCCCCGCGAGGTACCGCTGGACCGCCGCGACGTTCACGCCGCGGTGGTCCGGTGGGAGGCCGTCGAGGTACTCGCGCGCGCTCTCGCAGAGGCCGACCGCGCCCGTCCAGTTCCGGCTGCGGGCGTGGTGGACGGCCGCCGTGAACTGCACGAGACCGTGGAGTAGTCGCTCGTCCGGGCCGTCGTCGAGCGCCAGCCACTCGTCCTCCCAGGCGTCGTGGGCCGCGTGGTAGTGGCCGGCGTTGTGAATCGCGATTCCCGCGCGGAGCGCCGCATCCATGAGCGTGCTTGTGGCGGAGCGCGCAAAAGGCTCTCGTCCACTGAAGTAGGGCCCGGCGCTACGACTCTCCCGCTTGAATCGCCTCGACGTGACGACTCCCTGCACGACCGCGAGCGACATGGCGGTCGCTCGCGGTCGTGGAAGCGGGATAAGTAACATCCGGACGGCGTCCGTGCGAACGGCGTGAGCACGGGCTCGTCCGGTCGTGACGAACGTAGTGAGGAACGTCCGGACGGCGATTTGAACGCCGGTCCCTGGCTCCGCAAGCCAAGAGGATAGTCCACTACCCTATCCGGACTCACTCTCCAGTACCCCCGGATTACGTAAAGCGGTTACGATTGGCGGGTCCGGTGGCAAGCCCTTTCACGGCTCGCGTGGAAAGTTTTGGTATGCGTCGACGCACCATGCTCGCGGCGGTGGCGTCCGGAGCGGTGACGGCGACAGCCGGGTGTGTTCGTCTGCCCGCGTGGAGCGACGAGGGGACGGCCGGTGGTGCCGGCGTCTCGGAGTCGTCGTTCACTGTCGGGGACGCGAGCTGCGGGGAGGGCAGCGGCGAGGCGACCGTGCGTGCCGAAGACGCGACGGTCGCGGTGCGGGGGACGGTGACCGTCGCGAGCGGGTGTCAGACCGCCGAACTCGCCGGCGCCTCGGTCGACGACGGCGAACTCCGAATCGTGGTGGCGAGCGCCGAGCGCGAGGGCGTCGAGCAGTGCGTGCAGTGTCTCACCGAGGTGGCCTACAGCGCGTCCGTGACGCCGACCGAGGGCCTGCCCGAGCGCGTGGTCGTCGTCCACGAGGCTCGAGGCGAGCGGAGCGAAGTCGCGTCCGTCGACCTCTGACCGGAGCGAGTGCGGCTTCGACGCCAGACCGGGCCCGCGGGTCGGGCGAACGTTCAAACGGGGGCGGGCGTCACAGCCGACGTGAGCAAACCGGGAGACGCGGACGGGGGCGTACCGACACCGAAAACGCTTATGTCGGCGGTCACCTTGGCCTGACTACGATTATGGGGGCTATCGAGGACATCTACGAGGACCTCGACACCGACGACGTCTCCCTGGACGAGTTCCGGGAGGCCGTCGAGTCGAAGGTCGAACAGATGGGCGGGCTGGCCGACGAGGAGACGGCAGCCATGCTCATCGCCCACGAGGTCGACGACGGCGAGGTCAACGGCATCGCCGACATCGAGCCCGAGATGGACGAGGTGAAGTTCCTCGCGAAGGTGACGAGCGTCGGCGACGTGCGGACGTTCGAGCGCGACGACGACGAGCAGCCGGAGGGCCGCGTGGTGAACGTCGAGGTCGCCGACGAGACGGGTAGCGTCCGCGTCTCGCTGTGGGACGAGCAGGCGGAGGCGGCCAGCGACGAACTGGAGGTCGGCCAGGTGCTGCGCGTCAAGGGCCGGCCGAAGGACGGCTACAACGGCGTGGAGGTCAGCGTCGACCAGATGGAGGTCGACGACGACGAGGAGATCGACGTCCAGGTCCAGGACGAGTACACCGTCGACGCGCTCTCGCTGGGCATCTCGGACGTGAACCTCGTCGGCGAGGTGCTGTCGACGGAGGACGTCCGCACGTTCGACCGAGACGACGGCAGCGAGGGGAAGGTCTCGAATCTGGTCCTCGGCGACGAGACGGGCCGCGTCCGCGTGACGCTCTGGGACGACCAGGCCGAGACCGCCCTCGACCTCGACCCGGGCGAGGTCGTGGAGGTCGTGGACGGCTACGTCCGCGAGCGCGACGGCAGCCTCGAACTCCACGTCGGCGACCGGGGCGCGGTCGACCCCGTCGACGCCGACGTGGCCTTCGAGCCCGACAGCACGCCCATCGAGGACCTCGAACTCGACGACGTGGCGGACATCGCGGGCGTCGTGCGCTCCGCGGACCCCAAGCGCACGTTCGACCGGGACGACGGCAGCGAGGGCCAGGTCCGGAACGTCCGCGTGCAGGACGACACCGGCGACATCCGGGTGGCGATGTGGGGCGACAAGGCCGACCTCGACATCGGACCCGGCGACGAGGTGGCGTTCGTCGACGTTGAGATTCAGGACGGCTGGCAGGACGACATCGAGGCGTCGGCCGGCTGGCAGGCCTCCGTCATCCGGCTCGCCGAGGGCGCCACCGACCAGTCCGGCGGCGACGACGCCAGCCAGGGACTCGGCGCGTTCGCGGGCGACGATGACAGCGACGACGCCGAGGACGCGGGCTCCGCCGACGACGGCGCGGCGAAGACCAACGGTCAGCGCCCCGACGACGCCGAGGACGTGGAGTTCACGGGCGTCGTCGTGCAGGCCCAGAACCCCGTGATTCTGGACGACGGCGAGGAGACGATGAGCGTCGACACGGACGCCGACGTGACGCTCGGCCAGGAAGTGACGGTGCGCGGGTCGCTGCAGGACGGCCGCCTGCAGGCCGACGAACTGCGGTAGTCGCGGACTGCCCCGATTCTCGCGTCGTTCCCGCGGATGTCTCCAGCCCAAGTAGCGACGCGTGTCCCTGTGCGGGTCGCCGAGCGGAGCGTAGTGGCCAGTTGCCTGGAGTAACGGAAACAGTTAAGCGTGCGAGCGCCACGCATTGACGCATGAGCGTCGAACTCCCGTTCGCGCCGGTGGACGCCATCATCCGGCGGCACGCGGGTGACCTGCGGGTGAGCGCTGACGCGGCCGAAGAACTGGCGCGCCGCATCCAGCGCCACGGGGCCGCCCTGGCCGTGGACGCGGCGGCCATCGCGGACGCCGACGGGCGGAAGACACTGATGGCCGAGGACTTCGGCGTGACGTCCGTGCCGGACGGCGGCGACCTCGACCTGCCGGTCGCGCCCGTCGACCGCATCGCGCGCCTGGACGTCGACGACCGCTTCCGGGTGTCGAAAGACGCCCGCGTCGCGCTCGCGGACATCCTCGAGGACTACGCCTCGGAGGCCGCCGAGGGCGCCGCGCTGCTCGCGGAGCACGCCGACCGTCGCACCGTCCAGGCCGAGGACGTCAGCACCTACTTCGAGCTCGTGGGATGAGATTCGGATTCAGCGAGACGTGTCTCGACCACGACCCCGGGCCGCGCCACCCGGAGAGCCCGGACCGCTTGCGCGCCATCAAGCGCGGGCTCCAGAAGCGCCACGGCGTCACCTACGAGGGCGCAGCGCCCGCCGACGCAGCCGACGTGGCCGCCGTCCACGCCGACGGCTACGTCGAAGAGATACGGCAGTTCTGCGAGCGCGGCGGCGGGAACTGGGACCCGGACACCGTCGCCACGGAGGCGACGTGGTCGGCCGCGCTGGCGAGCGCGGGGCTCGCGACGGACGCGGTCCGCGCCGCGATGAACGGCGCGAGCGGTCGCGACACGCCGTTCTCGCTGGGTCGGCCGCCCGGCCACCACGCCGTCGAGGACGACGCGATGGGGTTCTGTTTCGTGAACAACGCGGCCGTCGCCGCCCAGTACGCGCTCGACGAGCACGACCTCGACCGGGTCGCCATCTTCGACTGGGACGTCCACCACGGCAACGGCATCCAGGACATCTTCTACGACCGCGGCGACGTCTTCTACGCGTCCATCCACGAGGAGGGGCTCTACCCGGGCACGGGCGCCGTCGACGAGACGGGCGAGGGCGACGGCGAGGGCGCGACCATGAACCTCCCGCTGCCCGCGGGCGCGGCGGACGCCGACTACGCGGCCGCCGTCGACGACCTGATTGCGCCGGCCGTCGAGGCGTTCGGCCCCGACCTCTTCCTCGTGAGCGCGGGCTTCGACGCGCACCGCCACGACCCCATCTCGCGGCTCCACCTCTCCACGGAGGGGTACGGGCTGCTCGCCGACCGCGTCCGCGGGGTGGCCGACGCGGTCGACGTGCCGCTGGCGTTCATCCTCGAGGGCGGATACAGCCTCGACGCGCTCTCCGACGGCGTCGGCATGGTCCACGAGACGTTCGACGGCCGCACGCCCGCCGAGCCAGACGGCGACGTCGACGCGGCCGTCCAGGACGTCTTCGACGACGCCCGGGCCGCCAGTCAGGCCCTCGGGTCGAAGTAAGCGGCTAACTCCGCTCCGAACGCTCCTGCGAGCGCTGCGACGTTCCCCCCGACGAGCACGTCGTAGTCACCGGATTCGACGAGTGACGCGACGTGCGCGCCGAGCGCGACCTCGTGGAGGTGCTCGCCGGCGAACTCGCGGGCCGTCCGGACGTCGCGCTCGCGCTCCACGACGTACCGGCCGTCGTCGACGAACGGACCGTAGGCGTCCTCGTCGGCGGCGTACTTCTCGTAGAACCCCCGTGCGTGGTTCTCGACGTGGACCGGCGGCCCCTCGTGGCGTTCGACCGCGGGGAGTTCGGCGACCGAGAGTTCGGCGAACAGGACGGCCCGTTCGTCGGCCCAGGTCGCCGCCCGGAGCACGCCGAACCCGTACTCGCGGAGCCCCCTGGCGAGGCCGTCCCGTGACCGGTAGAGCTGGGGGTAGAGCTGATCGTCGACGAGGTCCGGGGCGTCGAAGACGACCGCCAGCGGCGTCGTCCCGCGGCGGTCGAAGTGGGATCGGACCTCGGCCTCGTCGAGTGGCTCGGGGTCGCTCGGCTCGAAGGCGTCCTCGGCGGGGTCGTCGAGGAACTCGCGGGCGTGGTGCTGGAGCACGGCGACGTTCGTCTCGGAGACGACGGCCGCGACGTTCCGCTCGGGGTCCGTCGGGTCCACGACCACCAGCGGGTCGTCGAAGTCCGCCGCCTGGTGGTCCTCGGGGTCGAGGACGACCTGTGGATGCCAGTCTCGCGCCGCCTCCAGGGTCGCCCGGAAGCCGCCGTACTCGACGACCAGCAGCTCCGCGAGGTAGCCCGAGAACCCCTGCGTGCGGAGGTCGCTGCCGTAGACGCCGATTCCCTTGAGGAACTGCTTGAACAGCCGCACGTCCGCCGCGAGGTCGTCGTCCAGGCGTTCGAGGAGGTAGTCGTTGTGGAACGGCGTCCGGTCGACCGCCGACTGGATGTCGGTGGCCGCGTTCAGCCGGTAACACGGCACCAGGTCCACGTCGTACCCCTCGAACTCGCCTTTCACGTAGGGGTGTTCGGCGTACTCCTCGTGGCCGTCGGGCAGTACCGCCGTCCCGACCGCCAGCCCGTGGGCTTCGAGGTCCTCTCGTGGGAGGTCGGCCGGGAACCGCACGAACAGGTCGATGTCGCGGTCGCCCGCGACCCACGTCCCCCGCGCGGTGCTCCCGACCTGGAGCACGTCCGCTTCGACCGGCAGGTCGGCGATGGCCTCCCGCGCCCGGTCGGCCAGCCGGCCGGCGGTCGCGGCGAGCGCCCGCCGCTCCTCGGGCGTCGGGTCGACGCGCTCCCGGACGCCCCCGACGACCGCCTCGAAGTCGCTCATGTCCACGCGTTCACGGGTGCGGGCCTAAGCCGTGTCGATGCCGGGGCCTGCTGGCGAAACGAAAGCCATTTCAAAACGCCGCGGCTACGCAGGATTGCAAGCCGCCATAGCTCAGTTGGTAGAGCACGTGGTTGTTACCCACGTTGTCCCAGGTTCGAGCCCTGGTGGCGGCGTCAGAATACTTCTGACGGCCCGAGGGACGCAGTCCCTCGACGGCGCTTCTACTGCGATTGCTCGCGCAGTGTCGGCTCTGCGACGGACCTCTCCGCCGGGGCCGTCTCGCTACTGTCGTCAGCCGACCACTTCCTACAAGACAGTGACACCCCAAGCCATCGCCATGGTCGAACTGCTGGACGTCGGTGGCGTGCTGCTCGCGCTGTTCCTGGTCGTGATGAACGGCGTGTTCGTCGCCGCCGAGTTCGCGTTCGTGAAGGTGCGGCCGACCCAGGTGAACGCGCTCGTCGAACAGGGGAAGCCCGGCGCGACGGCCGTCCAGAGCGCCATCGAGAACCTCGACAGCTACCTCGCGGTGAGCCAGCTCGGCATCACGCTCTCCTCGCTCGGCCTCGGGTGGGTGGGCGAGCCCGCGGTCGCCGCGCTCATCGACCCCGTTCTCGGGCAGGTGTTGCCCGCGGCGCTCGTTCACTTCGCCGCGTTCGCTATCGGGTTCGGCACCATCACGTACCTCCACGTCGTCTTCGGCGAACTCGCGCCGAAGACGTTCGCTATTCAGGAGGCCGTCCGGGTCGCCCTCGTCGTCGCGCCCCTGATGAAGCTCTTCTACTTCGTGTTCCGGCCCGGCCTCGTCGTGTTCAACGGCACCGCGAACTACTTCACGCGGCTCGCGGGCGTCTCCCCCGCCTCCGAGAGCGAGGAGACCCACAGCGAGGAGGAGATTCGGATGATTCTCACGCGCTCGGAGGAGACCGGCGAGATCGACCTCGACGAAGTCGAGATGATCGAGAGCGTCTTCGAACTCGGGGACACCATCGCCCGCGAAATCATGGTGCCGCGGCCGGACGTCGCCACCGTCCCCGCGTCCATGGGGCTGCCGGAGCTCCGCGGCATCGTCGCCGACGGCGCGTACACGCGGTACCTAGTCCTCGACGACGACGGCGAGCAGCCCGTCGGCTTCGTCCACGCCAAGGACGTCCTGCACGCCACCGAGACCGAACCCGACCGCGGCGAGTCGGTGACCGCACGCGACCTCGCACGCGAAGCGCTCGCCGTCCCCGAGACCCGTCGCGTCGACTCCATCCTCGCCGACTTCCAGGCGCAGGGCGGCAGCCAGCTCGCCGTCGTCATCGATGAGTGGGGCGTCTTCGAGGGCGTGCTCACAATCGAAGACGTCCTCGAGGAGATTGTCGGCGACATCCGAGACGAGTTCGACACCGACGCCCAGCAGCCGTCCATCGACGCCCGCGAGGACGGCACCTACCTCGTCGACGGCGGCGTCCCGGTCCAGACAGTCAACGACCGCCTCGACACCGACTTCGAGAGCGACGACGTCGAGACCATCGGCGGCTTCGTGTTCAGCCGGCTCGGCCGCGTCCCGGAAGTCGGCGACGAACTCGACCACGACGGCGTCCTGCTCCGCGTCGACGCCGTCACCGACGCCCGCATCGACCGGCTCGTCGTTCAGCCGCCCGAACCAGCTTCGACCGACGACGACGCCAGCGACGACGACGAGTCCGACCCCTGACTGCGCCCACCGCTCACCGTGACGGCGCTGCCCTGTCCCGATACGCTAAAGGCCGTCCCACGGGAAGCCAACGTACAGGGCCCTTAGCTTAGTCTGGTTCAAAGCCCCCGGCTCATACCAGCGCCGTCGACCCGACGGCGGCACTGTGGGACACCGGGTGAGCGGTGGTTCAAATCCGCCAGGGCCCATCCACTCTCTCTGCGGTTCTTACTTCACGTCGACCCGTAGCACGCCTGAAACTGCACGGTGAGAAACTGCGGCGCGCGATTTGCGTGACTGGCACGGCGACTGGGCCACTGTGAGACATCGAACGCGCGTGATTTGCGCCGTTCGAGTGGTGTTCTTCGCGACGGTGGCTGTGGTCCCGGTTCTGCACGTTCGGTTCGGTGTCCGTGAACTCGCCGAGTGAGACGTGTCGTCGCCGTGGTGAAGGGGGCTGTACGGAGCGTCTCGCCCTCCGCGAGACGCGAGTCGGTCTGTCGGTGACTGCTGCTGCGGTCGGTGTGTCGGCGAGGCTGGCCGGTTGGTCGGTTCACTCCCCAAGTCTGCCGGGGCGGTAACACCCAGGGAGCGGCCGCACGTCGGGACAGACGAGTATGTCCGAGACTAACTCACACGACCACGGTCACGTCCACGAACGCGTCGACGACAGCGTCGACGCCCACGACGACTGGGCGCGCCGTCGACGGAAGGGAATCCCGACCGACGAGCGCTTGCTCGTCGTCGCGTGCATGGACGAGCGCATCCCCGTCGAGGAGGCGCTGGGCATCGAACTGGGGGACGCCCAGATATACCGCAACGCCGGCGGAAAGGTGACCGACGACGTGGTGCGGTCGGCGGCGTTGACGACGCAGTTCTTCGACACCGAGGAGATCATCGTCGTGAACCACACGGACTGCGGGATGATGAGCGCGCCAGACGACGCCGTCGTCGAGGGGTTGGAGGCCGCTGCTGGCGGCGACCTCGACGACGTGGACCTCGACCCCGCGCTGCCCGGCCTCTCCATCGGCGACGCGTCGGTCGCCGACTGGGTGCGGATGACCGACGACATCGACGAGGCGTGTGCGGCCCAGGTCCGGTACCTGGAGGAGCACCCGCTGGTGGACGCGGAGGTCAACGGCTACGTCTACGAGGTGGAGTCCGGGACGCTGCGGTATCCGGGCGGCCGGGTCGCCGAGGAGATCAGCACGCGCGTCGAGGACTGACCGCGGGCGTTACCGGGAGGCTACGCGCTGCCGCTCGGTTTCGACAATCGTAGTCAACGAGTTTTTATTATCGTCGAAATTCTGGGGTGGGGTATGAGCGCCAGTCAGTTGGAGGAGGCCGCCGGCGTGCTGGCGGCCGTCCGCGACATCGAGTCGGACCGCCGGAAACTCGTCTACCTCTACCTCGCCGTGCAGGGCGGCGCCACCCTCGACGAACTCAAGGCGGACCTCGAACTCCCGTTCCTCACGCTGCTGCGGGTGCTGCCGGACCTCCGAGACGACGGCCTGGTCGCCAACGAGGGCAGTCACTGGGTGGCCTGCGACGCCTGAACCGGGCGAGAACGCCGGGTCTGCGGCCGCTAGTCCATGTCGGACAGCGGGCCGAAGTCGTCGACGGGCAGCACCGAGTAGTCGATGGTGAGCGTGTCCTGGGTGGCGCGAATCTTCCCGACGAACGTCGAGATGTCCTCCAGAGAGCCTTCCAGGACGAACAGCTCCATGCAGTGATGGCCGCCGACGTGGCTGTGGAAGTTCGACGCGACGAGGTCCTCGTGCTCGTGGCGGAGGTGCATCATCTTCTCCTCGACGTTCGTCGTCTCGTAGTCGAAGACCACCGTGACGACGCCCATCAGCTCGCGGCCCTCCAGTTTCTTGTCCTCGAACTCGCCGAGCAGGTTCCGGCTCGCCTCACGGACGACCTCGCTGCGGCCGGTGTAGCCGTGGTCTTCGGCGAACTCGTCGATTCGGTCGAGCAGTTCCTCGGGCATGGAGACGCTGACGACGCTCATGTAACAACACGGGCGCCGCGAGTTGTTAAAATGTGCTATCGACTCCCCCTGTCGACGGGCCGAGTTACTAGTGGAGCGTCCCCTCGCGGACGTGGTCGTCGTGTGCGAACAGCGCGTAACCGACCTCGGCCGCCGAGTAGCCGGTCTCCGCGGCGATACTCCGGATGGGACGAACCATCGTCACGTAGTCGGCGGCATCGAAACTCTCCTTCCGGCCGTCGAGGTAGCCGGTGCGTTCGAGGGACGCCCAGACGCGCGTGTCGACGACGGCGTGGCGCTCGGGGTCGAGGGCGGCAAGCACGCAGGACGCCGTCGGCGCCTTGAACCCCGATAGCCCCGTCAGCAGGTGGACCTTCGAGAAGTCGCCGTCGACGGCGAGGAGGTTCGCCGTGACCTCCCGGCAGTGGTCCTCTGGGTTCGCCTCGACGTGGTAGGCGCTGCGCGTCGAGGACTCGTAGGCGATGTCGTACAGCTGGTCACGCGTCAGGCGACCCTGTTCGCGGTACGTCTCGCCGAACTCGTCGAGGCGCTCCGGGGGGACGCCCCGTGTCTCGCCGTACCGTCGAAGGTTCTCCGCGACGAACTCCTCCATGTTCCGGGGTTGTGGCGGCCCGAGAGTAAAGCCGTCGCCGCTGCCAGAGGGCCGTCTCCGCCGGCCGAATTAACAACTGAAGCCGATTCAATTGTTAAGCATCCGCATCTACACCCCCGTTCGTAGCAGCAGATTTCATAATGCACCGTCGGCTAGCCTCTCACAATGACTGCTACCGACACCGCTGCCGGCGGACCGAGTGCCGCCGACGGCGTCGTAGAGCTCCGGCTGGACGTTCCGGGGATGGACTGTTCGTCCTGCGCCGGGAAGGTCGAGGACGCGCTGGACGGCGTCGCGGGCATCACGGACCACGAGGAACAGCCGACCACGGGGTCGGCGGTCGTCTGGTTCGACGAGTCGGCGACCAGCGAGGCCGCGGTCGTCGCCGCCGTCGAGGGCGCCGGCTACGAGGTCACGGGCACCGGCAGCGACCGAGACACCGACCGCGCCGACGTCTGGACGAGCCCGCGGGCGCTGAAGACGTGGGCGGGCGGCGTGTTCGTCGCCGTCGGCCTGCTGTTCGAGTTCGTGCTCGGGGACGCGAACGTCCTGCTGGCGACGCTCGGCGGCAGTGAACTCCACGCCGCCGACGCGCTGTTCCTCGCGGCCGTCGCGGTCGGCGGCCAGGAGATTCTCCGCGAGGGCGTTCGGTCGACGCGCGCGCTCCGCATGGACATCGACTTCCTGATGTCGGTCGCCATCCTCGGCGCGCTCACCGCCAGCCTGGCGTTCGGCGAGTCGCTGTACTTCGAGGCCGCGACGCTCGCCGTCCTGTTCAGCATCGCGGAACTCCTGGAGGCGTACGCGATGGACCGCGCCCGCCAGAGCCTCCGCGAACTGATGGCGCTCTCCCCCGACGAGGCGACGGTGCGGCGCGGCGGCGAGGAGGTCACCGTCCCCGTCGACGCGGTCGACGTGGGCGAGGTCGTTGTCGTCCGTCCCGGCGAGAAGGTGCCGACCGACGGCGTCGTCGTCGACGGTGAGAGCGCAATCGACCAATCGCCGGTCACGGGGGAGTCCGTCCCGGTGGAGAAGACCGACGGCGACGAGGTGTACGCCGGCACCGTCAACGAGACGGGCTACCTGGAAGTCCAGGTCACGGCCGCGGCCGGCGACGACACGCTCTCCCGCATCGTCGAACTCGTCGAGGACGCCCAGTCGAACCAGACCGACCGCGAGCAGTTCGTCGAGCGCTTCGCCGCGAAGTACACGCCCGCCGTCGTCGCGTTCGCGGTGCTCACGACGCTCGGCACGCCGTTCGCTCTCGGCGTCTCCTGGCCGACCGCCGTCGTCTACGGGCTGACGCTGCTCGTGCTGGCGTGCCCGTGTGCGTTCGTCATCTCCACGCCCGTCTCCGTCGTCTCCGGCATCACGAGCGCCGCCCGCCACGGCGTGCTCGTGAAGGGCGGCGACCACCTCGAAGCGATGAGCGAGGTCGACGCCGTCGCGGTCGACAAGACCGGCACGCTCACGACCGGCGACCTCGCCGTCACCGACGTCGTCGCCCTGAACGGCAACAGCGAGGCCGACGTGCTGGCGTGCGCTCGCGGCCTGGAGTCCCGCAGCGAACACCCCATCGCGGACGCCATCGTCGAGCGCGCCGAGGACCGCGGCGTCGACGCCCCCGCGGTCGATGACTTCGAGAGCGTCACCGGGAAGGGCGTACGCGCCACCCTCGACGGCGACGCCCACGTCGCCGGGAAGCCCGGCTTCTTCGCGGACCTCGGGTTCGACCTCTCGCACGTCCACGCCACCACCGACGGCGGCGTCGTCACGCAGGCCGCCCGCGAGCGCTGCGAGCGCAGCGACTGCCTGGACCTCCTCGACGAGACGGTTCCGGACCTGCAGGCCGAGGGGAAGACGGTCGTGCTCGTCGGCACGGACGAGGAACTGGAAGGGCTCGTCGCGGTCGCAGACACCGTCCGTCCCGGCGCGAAAGCGGCACTCGCGCGGCTCCGCGCGCTCGGCGTCGAACGCACCGTGATGCTCACCGGCGACAACGAGCGCACCGCGCGCGCCGTCGGCGACGAGGTCGGCGTCGACGAGGTCCGGGCGGAACTCCTCCCCGACGAGAAGGTGACCGCCGTCGAGGAACTGGTCGCCGAGTACGGCGACGTGGCGATGGTCGGCGACGGCATCAACGACGCGCCCGCGCTCGCCACCGCGACCGTCGGCATCGCGATGGGGGCGGCCGGCACCGACACCGCCCTGGAGACCGCGGACGTCGCGCTGATGGGCGACGATATCGCGAAGCTCCCGTACCTCTACGAGCTCGCGGGCGACGCCAACGGCGTCATCCGGCAGAACGTCTGGGCGAGCCTCGGCGTGAAAGCCGCGCTCGCGCTCGCAGTGCCGTTCGGCCTCGTCCCCATCTGGCTCGCCGTTCTCGCCGGCGACGCCGGCATGACCGTCGGCGTCACCGGGAACGCGATGCGGCTCGCCCGCGTCGAGCCCTGAGCCCGGCTCACAGCACGCCGAGGACGTTCAGCTCGACCACGGAGAGGTAGAGCTGGCCGAGGCCCGCCAGCACCATCACGGCGCCCGCGGCCGTCTCCATCGACCCGCTGTAGGCGCCGAGGTCCCGCCAGGCGTCGACGCCCGCGCCCGCCAGCAGCGTGACGCCGACGAGCGGCGCGGCGACGCCAGCGGCGTACACCCCGAGGACGGCCGTCGCGCCGGCCGCCGGGAGGGCGAGCGCTTGCACGACGACGCCGACGAACAGCGGTACGACGCAGCCAGCGGCGGCCACCGCGTACACCGCACCGAACGCCCCGAACCCGAGCACGGACGACGGGCGTTCGGGGAGCGCGACGTGGAGCTGTGGGCCGCGGCCGGCGACGACGAGGACACCGAACGCGACCAGCCCGACTCCGATGACCGGTTCGAGGACCGGTAACACCGCCTTGACCGGCTGGCCGACCGCCAGCACCAGTCCGGCGACGGCCGCGATGGCGGCCACGGCACCGACCGCCGCGGCGGCCGCGGCCGCCACCACGGCCGTGTCGCTGGTGCTGTCCGAGACGTAGTACCCGACGTAGCCGGGCAGCAGCGGGAACGCGCAGGGCGCGAAGAACGTCGCGACGCCCGTGCCAGCTGCGAACGCCAGCGTGCCGCCGAGCGAGCCGGCCGTCATCCCAGCGTGTCGAGGTCGCCGCGGAGGTCGGCGGCGGACGCGACCCCGCTGTACTCGGCGGCGATGCGGCCGTCTCCGTCGACGACGGCGACGAACGGCAGCGCGTTCGCGCCGAACGCCGACAGCAGCTCGCTCCCCGGGTCGACGCCGACTGTCCAGGCGCCGCCGTTGTCGGCCCACCAGTCCGCGATGTCCTCGCGCGTGAGCGTGTCGCCGACGCGCTCGTTCGTCACGGAGACGAACGCCACGCCGGGGTAGTCCTCGTAGACCGCCCGAAGCTCGTCGAGCTGGTCGTCGCAGGGCGCACACCACGTCGCGAACAGGTCGACGACGGTCGGCGTCTCGGGCACCGGCACGGACGCGGTCCCGGCCGACGACCCGGGGGCGTCCAGCGTCTCGACCTCACGCGGCAGGCGGCCGTCGTCGGTCCCGTCGTCACCGGGTCGGGGCACGCCGTTCCGGGCGACCCAGAGACTGCCGCCCGTCAGCCCGACGCCGCCCAGTGCGGCCAGTACCCGCCGGCGGTTCACGCCTCCCTCACCTGCTTCAGGTCGGCGAGTATCTGGTCCTCGTTCGGCGCCTTCGACCGGTAGGCGCGTTCCACGTAGCCGTCGCCGTTCACGAGGACGGTCAGCGCCGCGTGCGTGAACATGTACATCTCCATGTCCTCGGGGTGCGTGCGCCGGAACGTCACGCCGAACGCGTCGGAGACGACGGCTGTCGCCCGGTCCGGTCCGTCCGGCCGGAGGAACGTCCAGTTGTCGGCGTCGGCGTCGACGTTCATCTCGTCGGCGTACTCGCCGAGCCGGTCGGCCGTGTCCCGCTCCGGGTCGAACGTCACCGGGAGCAGCGACACCTCGTCGGCGTACCCCTCGTTGTCGGCGTGCGTCTGGACGTTCCGCATCGTCGAAATCAGCACCGGACACACCGTGTTGCAGTGGCTGTAGAAGAACGTGTACAGCGCCGGCTGGGTCACGTCCCGCGTGGAGACCTCGCGGTCCGAGCGCGCGGCCGGCACGGTCACGTCGGGGACGCGCTCGCCCCACGCCGGGTACGGGAGGTCTCCGCTGTCGAACTGTCTGTCGGGCTCGCCGAGCACGGTCGGCGAGTCGTCACCGAGGACGCCGAGACAGCCGGCGACGGAGCCGACTGCCGCCACACCGGCAGTCGACCGCAGGAAGGCCCGTCGGCTCCCGGTTGGCGTCTCGCCACGCCGCTCACGAACGTCGTCCATACGTACCGGTGTTCGGTCGCCCAGGCTTACACTCTTGTGGGATTCTCACGCGACAGGAAACCGTGTCTCCGCGCCCGGGAGTCTGACAAGACATTTACCGGTCCGGGTTCCAAGGACAGCCGCCGGGTAGGGGTACCCGAGTTCTTTCCGGGGGGTCGGGCCGCCAGCGGCAGCGCTCGACTGCCCGCTCGCCGCCCCGACGCCGCTCTCACTCGTCGGTCGCCCACGCCACCACGTCGTCGGCGTACTCGGTCAACACGAGGTAGTGGCCGGCGTGGTCGTAGGTGACGAGCTCCGCGCCCGGAATCCCGTCGGCGACGGATTCACCGACCGAGGCGGGGACCGACTCGTCGAGTCCGCCGTGGACCACGCGGGTCGGCACGGCGACGTCGCCGAGGTCGAACCCCCAGTCGCGGCCGAGGACTGCGAACTCCGCCGCCACCGCGCTCGGGCCCTGCCGGACGCCCTCGCGCGCGTCCGACAGCAGCATCCGCCCGGACTCGCCGAGCCGCGGGTCCGCCAGGTCGCCCGCTCGGGGGGCGCCGACCACGTCCGTGAACCGCGTGGCGGCCTCGACGCGACGACAGAACAGCCACGCGAGCGGCCGGGCGAGGTGGACCGAGTGCCGCCCCAGTCGTGTCGCGGCGCGCACGAACCCGTCGAGTTCGTCCGCGAGGTCGGGGGGCGGAGACCCGGACACGACCACACAGGCCGTCACGCGCTCCGGCGTGCGAGCGGCGCAGGCGAGCGCACGCGGGCCGCCCGCCGAGAACCCGACGACGCCGTACTCGTCGACGCCGAGGCGGTCGGTGAGGGTCGCGACGTCGTCGGCCCACGCGCCGAGCGGCCGGACGCCCGCCGCGCCCGACTGGCCGATGCCGGGGCGGTCGGGCGCGAGCACTCGGACGCCGTGCTCGCGGGCCGCCTCGCGCAGCAGACTCCCCTGGATGCGCGACCCGGGGAGGCCGTGACAGAAGACCAGTGGCGCGCCGTCCGGGTCACCGTACTCGGCGTACGCGAGCGCCCGGTCGCCGTCGCCGCTGCCGGCCGCCGCGACGGCGTCGACGCGGCGACGGTCGCCCGCGGGCAGCGAGACGGTGTCGGCCGTCTGCGTGGAGTGGGCTGCCATCGGTCGGTCGTCACCGCGACGACTGATAAATGCTAGTACTCGCCGAGGTCGACGAGGCGCTCGGCGATGCGGTGTGCGCCGCGCGCGGCCGCGGTCTCCGGGTGGTCGGCGGTCGTCGCCTCAACCTCGCGGCCGACCTCCTCGCTGAGCCGCCGCTCGAACTCATCGACGATGCCCGGGATGCAGGCCATCCCGCCGGTCAACACCACGGGGTTGTCCAGCGCCTGCTGGTAGACCTTCATGTAGTCGTTGGCGAACTCCGGCATGAAGATGTTCGCGACCTCGTTGACCGCGTCGTCGACGAACTCGTCGACGGCGTCCATCACGGCGTCCTCGATGGTGAACTCGTAGGTGCCGCCGCCGGGCTGCTGGATGATGTCGCTGAACGGCTCGTAGTCCTCGAAGTCGGCGTGGGTCTCCTTGTACTCGCGGGCGGTCTGGACGTCGACGTTCACGCGGCCCTGGGTCTCCTCCTCGACGTAGTTCGCGATGCGTCGGTCGACCTCGCTGCCGGTGACGGCGCCCGTCGAGAACGGCGCGAGCTGTTCGCCGCGGCGGTACGCGCACGCTTCGAGGTTCGTCGACCCCATGTTGACGGCGACGAACGTGTCCTCGATGGCGTCGAGGCCGTCGCCGAGCGCGGGCACCGCGCCGCAGAGGCTCTCGGGGTAGGACGCCACGCGGCGCTCGCCGACGGGGCCGTCCTCGATGATCTCGGAGAGCCGCTGCAGGCCGGCGTCGTTGTCGATGGTCGGGATGGCGTAGACCACCACCGAGTCCGCGGCGAGGCCGTTGGCGGCCGAGAACTCCTCGAAGAACCGCTTGGCGAGCCCGGTCGTCTCCTCGTCCTCGGGCAGCCCGGACCGCAGCATGAACCGGACGCGGTCGGGGTACTCGGTCGCGGCTTCCTCGCCGTAGATGACGTGCTCTTCGCCCGTGAGCGCGTCCTCGTAGGTCGCCAGACACGTCAGCGTCTGGGTGACCTCGGGGTCGTCTGCGTCGCCCGCCGCGACCACCGTCCGCGTGCTCCCGACTTTCACGCCGAGCGGGGACGGCTGGTCGCCGAACTCCATCTCGCCGTCGGTGTCGTCGCCTGTGCGCTCGCCGTCGCTGGCTGTCTCGTCTCCGTCGGACATGTGCGCTCGTTGACTCGCGGGCGGCAAATGTCTTCTTGCCCCTACTCCAGATTCGTGGCAACCACCCGCACGATTCTTGTGTGCCGCCGCCGAAGCAGGCTCCATGAGTAGCGACCCGAGCTACGCGCCGGCGACGCTCGCGGACGAACTGGTCAGCGCCTGCCGCACGACTGTCGGCGACCAACTGCGCAGCATCGCGTACTTCGACGACAGCGGCGAAGAACAGATCTACCTCCGCGGCGACCTCGAACCGGACGCCGACATCGTCGGGTTCGCCGAGCAGGAACGCCAGGGCTTCCGCTCGCAGACGGTGTACGGCGACTCCGAACTCGGCGACTACCAGTACACGATGCGGGCGTTCGACCGCGGCTACCTCACCCGGGTCATCGAGGACGGCCACGGCGCGTTCGTCACCACCGACGAACTCCCCATCGACCACTTCGACGAACTCGCGTCGGCCGCCCGCAGCGTCCTCGCCGACCACGCAGACGACGACTAGAGCTGGGCGGCGGTGTCGCTGAACAGGCCGTCCAGAATCTCGGGCGTCGTCGGGTGGAAGGCGCGGTCCGGAATCTCGCGGACGTCCATCTCCGCGTCCAGCACCACCTGCATCGTCTTCGCCATCGCGTCGGCGTGATAGTGGATGCCGTGGTAGCCGAGGACGGTGCCGTCGTCGGCGTCCACGACCAGCCGCGCGGTGCCGCGGGCGACGTCTTTCGTCTTGAACACGCCGTCGCTGGACGCGTCCCGCTGGGCCGTCACGACCTCGTGGCCGGCCTCGCGGGCCTCCGTCTCCGTCATGCCGAGCGAGGCGAACGGGAAGACGCCGAGCCCCGAGAACATCACCTCGTGGGTCATCGGCTCGTAGGTCTCCAGGGGCTCGCCGCGCTCGGCGGCGATGACGTTCCGGCCGGCCGCGTACCCCTCCTCTTTGGCGTTGTGCAGCAGCGTGTCCTCGCCGGTGGCGTCACCGACCACGAACACGCGGTCGTCGTCGACCGCCTGCATCGTGTTCCGCACCCAGTCGCGCCGCGGGTCCAGACGCGTCTCCTCGATGCCCGCGGGGAACGACGGTTCCCGGCCCGTGAACAGGAACAGCTGGTCGCCCTCGACGCTCGACCCGTCGGTGAGGTGCAGGCGGACGCCGCCGTCCTCGGTCGCCTCGACCTCCTCCTCGTACACCTCGGTGCGGATGTCGACGCCGAACTCCTCGCGGTACTGGTCGAGAATCTCCTCGCCGAAGGCGGGGTGTTTCTCGTCCAGCGGCCGGTCGTCGTGCTCGATGACGGTGAGGTCCATCTCCGCGGCCTCCGAGAGGTACGGGACGAGCTCGACGCCGACGTAGCCGAACCCCATCACGACGCCCGAATCCGGGAACTCGGTGGCGTCCAGGACGTCCCGGCTCCCCATCCAGTCGACGGCCTCGAGGCCGGGCAGCGTCGGGACGTTCAACTTCGAGCCCGTTCCCAGCACGACGTAGTCGGCCTCGATGCGCTCGCCACCGACCTCGAGGGTGTGGTCGTCGACGAACCGCGCGGTGTCGTGGTGGAAGGTGACGTTATCGCGTTCGGCCATCTCGTGGACGGCTCCCCGCCGATGCTCCGCGAACCCGAGCACGTGGTCGTCTTTCGTCTCCACGACGGACTCGAGGTCGACCTCGGGGGCGGCGCCGTCGAGGCGGTGGTCGTGGCGCGCCTGGTACTTGTGCGCGCCCGCCGACAGCACCTCCTTCGACGGCATGCAGCCCCGGAGGATGCAGAGGCCGCCTCCGGGCTCGCCGTCGTCGATGAGCGTCAGCTCCACGTCCTCGTCGACGAGCTCCTCGGCTGCCGCCACGCCGGCGCTCCCGTACGCGCCGACGACGGCGACGTGTGGTCGAGTCATACCCCTATCTCGACTACCTGGCGTGAAATGGTTTCGCCACAGCGCGGCGCTCGCCGGCTCCCGGCGCCGCGGCCGCCGGTCGAGCCCGAGAGCGGGAGAACTGGGGCCGCCTCAGTCGTCGACTTCGAGGGGCGCGTCGTACGACGGGTCGACGCGATGGCAGGCCGCCTCCCGGCCGTCGCCGACGGCCACCGTCTCGGGGTGGTCGCCGGCACACGGCGAGGGGCAGGCGTCCCGCAGCAGCGCGGCTGCTGCCTCGCTTTCCCCGTCGACGACCAGCCGCGCGGCCTCCCGGATGCTCTCTGCGGCGTCCGCCGGCAGGTCCGCCAGGTCGCCGGGCAGCGTCGTCTCCACGATGCGCGCCGCCACGTCGTCGTCGCTCACGCTCCCGCCGTCGCCCTCGAGGCGGTCGCGGACCACTTCGACCTCGAGGCTGCCGTTCTCGACCCGGTTCCGGAACGTGAACGCGCTCCGGAACGCCGCCTGGTCGCCGTCCCAGCCTTCGCCGGGAATCACGGCCGGACACCGCGTGTGGAAGTGACAGCCCGACGGCGGGTCGATCGGCGACGGCACCGACCCCCGGAGCACCACGCGGTCGGTGCGCGCCGACGGGTCGATGCGCGGCACCGCCGACAGCAGCGACTTCGTGTAGGGGTGTTTCGGGTCCTCGAACAGCTCGTCCGTCGGTGCGGTCTCCACGACCTCGCCGAGGTACATCACGGCCACCCGGTCGGAGACCTGCCGCACGACGGAGAGGTCGTGGGCGATGAACACCAGCGACAGCCCGAGTTCGTCCTGGAGGTCCTCCATGAGGTTCAGAATCTGGGCCTGCACGGAGACGTCCAGCGCGCTCACCGGCTCGTCCGCGACGATGACGTCCGGCTCCACGGCGAGCGCGCGAGCGATGCCGACGCGCTGCTGCTGGCCGCCGGAGAACTGTCCCGGGTACCGGTCGATGTGTGACTGCTCGAGGCCGACGCGCTCCAGCAGCGACTCGGCGCGCGCCAGGCGGTCCTCGTCGGAGTCACCGATGCCGTGGACCTCCATCGGCGCCGTCACGATGTCTCCGACGGTCTGTCGGGGGTTCAGCGACGCAAGCGGGTCCTGGAACACCATCTGGAGTTCCTCCCGGTACGGCCGCATCTGCTTCCCGCTCAGGCCGGATATCTCGTCGCCGCGGAACCGAACCGTCCCCGCGGTCGCCTCGTGGAGGTTCAACAGCGTCTGGCCGAGCGTCGACTTCCCGCAGCCTGACTCGCCGACCACGGCGAGCGTCTCGCCCGCCCGCACCTGCAGGTCGACGCCGTCGACCGCTTTCACGGAGCCGCCGCCGCCCAGCAGCTTGTCGAGGAAGCCGTCGCTCTGGTCGAAGTGCTTTTTCACGCCCTCGGCCTCGAGGACGACCTCGCCGGCCGCCACGTCCTCGCCGGGCGTGGCGCTCTCCGCGCCCGTCGTCGTGGTCTGTTCGGAGCTCATAGCTGGTCCTCCTCCGGTCCGCGACGGAGACAGGCGGCCTCGTGGTCGCCGTCCCCGACCGGCCGGAAGTCCGGGTGGACTTCGAAGCACTCGCGTTCCGCCTCCGGACACCGCGGCGCGAAGTGACACGCGTACGGGACGTCGATGAGGTCCGGAACGTTCCCCTCGATGGGTTCGAGGCTCGCGTCCGGATTGTCGAGTTGCGGCGTGCTCGCGATGAGCCCCTGCGTGTAGGGGTGCTCTGGGTTCGCGAACAGCTCCTCGGTCTGCGCGCGCTCGACGATTTCGCCCGCGTACATCACGTTCACGCGGTCGCAGGTCTCCGCGACCACCGCGAGGTCGTGGGTGATGAGCAGGATGGCGGTGTCGAACTCGTCTTTCAGGTCCTCGAGCTCTTCGAGAATCTGGGCCTGGATGGTGACGTCCAGGGCCGTCGTCGGCTCGTCGGCGACCACGAGGTCCGGCTCGCAGGCCAGCGCCATCGCGATCATCGCGCGCTGGCGCATCCCGCCGGAGAACTGGTGGGGGTAGTCGGCCGCCCGCGCCTCCGGCTCGGGAATCTCGACTGTCTCCAGCATCTCGATGGCGCGACGCCACGCCTCGCCGTTCTTCGCCGCGCCGACGATCTTCCGCTTCATCTCCGCGGACAGCGACACCGACTCGCCGGTGTCCTGGTGGAGCCGCACCGTCTCCGCGATCTGTTCGCCGACGGTGAGCGTCGGGTTCAGGCTGTTCATCGGGTCCTGGAACACCATCGACACGCGGCCGCCCCGTATCGACTGGCGTTCGCGCTCGCTCATCGCGAGCAGCGACTCGCCGCCGAACCGGATGTCGCCGCCGGCAATCTCGCCGGGGTCCTCGACGATGCCGAGCACGCTCTCCGCGAGCACGCTCTTCCCGGAGCCGGACTCGCCGACGAGCCCGACGATTTCACCGGGCTCGATGGAGAGGTCGACGCCGTCGACCGCCTTCACCGTCCCGCGGTCGGTCGGGAACTGCGTGTGGAGGTTCTCGACTTCGAGGACCGGCGGCTGGTTCGCCGCCATCTCAGTTCACCTCCCCCTCGGAGAGGTCGAAGGCGTCCCGCAGCCCGTCCCCGAGCGTGTTGAACGCCAGGACGACCGCCATGATGGCGAGCCCCGGCATCACCGAAATCCACCACGCCTGGGAGATGAACCCGCGGCCGCCCGAGATGAGCAGCCCCCAGGTCGGCGTCGTCGGCTTCACGCCGAGTCCGAGGAAGGACAGCGACGCCTCCCCGAGGATGGCAAAGGGCACCATCAGCGTCGCCTGCACGATGAGCGGCGACACGGCGTTCGGCAGCATCTCCCGGAACATGATGCGGCCGTCGCCCATGCCGACGGCCCGCGCCGCCGTGATGTACTCCTCCTCGCGTATCGAGAGGACCTCGCCGCGGATGATGCGCGCGAAGTCGTCGACGAACGCGATGCCGATGGCGACCACGACGTTCACCCAGCCGAGGCCGCCCATCACCGCGATGACGCCGACGCCGAGGATGATGGTGGGGAACGCCCACACGAAGTCGACGCCGCGCATCACGAGGGTGTCGATCCAGCCGCCGTAGAACCCCGCGAGAACGCCGAGCGTCGTCCCGACGGTGAACGCGAACGCCACGGTTGCGAACGCCACCAGCAGCGATATCTGCGAGCCGTAGACGATGCGCGTGAGGACGTCGTACCCGAAGTCGTCGGTGCCGAGGTAGTGCGTGACCGTCTCCACCGAGCCGTCGCCGTCGAAGTCCCCGGTGGACTGGCTCATCGGCTCCTGCATGAAGCCGAACTGCTCTTCGGGGCCGTGTGGCGCGATGTACGGCGCGAACACCGCGGTGAGCACGAACGCCACCACGACGATGGCGCCCGCGAGCGCGAGCTTGTCCCGCTTCAGCACGCCGGCGACGCGCTGGGCGGTGGTCTTGTACTCCTCGACGGACTCATCGGTCTCGTACTCGGAGGGCACCTCTCCGGAGCCGAACTCGCCCTCGTTGCGGGCGAAGTCGGGCGCGTCGTCGGCTTCGTTGCCGGTGCTCACGACTGTTCACCTCCGTACCGGATGCGCGGGTCGATCGCGGTGTACGCGACGTCGACGAGTAGGTTCATGAAGACGAAGATGCCGGCGACCAGCAGAATCGTCATCTGGGTCACCGGGTAGTTGCGTTCCAGGATGGAGTTCACGAGCAGCCGTCCGAGGCCCTGGATGCCGAAGACGATCTCGACGGTGACGCTGCCGCCCAGCACCAGCGCCAGCTGGATGCCGGCGATGGTGACGACGGGAATCATCGCGTTCTGGAGGGCGTGCTTGTACAGCTGGACGCGGCTGCTGATGCCTTTCGCGACCGCCGTGCGCATGTACTGCTCGTCGAGCGTCTCGATGAGCGAGGACCGCATCATGCGCGTGACGCCGGCCGCGTACGGCAGCCCGACGGCGATGCCGGGCAACACGATGCTCTTCAGCCACGGCACGACGCCCTCCGAGGGCGACGTGTACCCCACGACGGGGAACCAGCCGAGCTGAACGCCGAACACGATGGCCAGCAGGATGCCGATGAAGAACGCCGGCATCGAGATGCCGACGAACGCGCCGACCGTGGCGGCGTAGTCGGCGGGCTCGTTGCGGCGAGTCGCGCCGATGATACCGGCCGGGATGGCGACGGCCAGCCCGAGCACGACGCCGAACGCGGCGATGGAGATTGTCTTCGGCGCGGCGCTCCCGATGAGCGCGCCGACCGTCTCACTGGACGTGATCGAGCGGCCGAAGTCGCCGGAGAGCATCCCGCCGAGCCAGTCGACGTACTGGACGTGCAGCGGCTGGTCGAGGCCCAGGTCGGCACGCAGACTCGCAACGGCCGACGGCGTGGCCTCCTGCCCGAGCATCGCGCGGACGGGGCCACCGGGGACCGACCGCAGGCCGACGAAGACCGTGGTGGCCACCATCCACATCACGAAGATGGCGTGGCCGGTGCGCTTTGCGATGTACCTCCACATTACTCGTCCAAGTACACCTGGTGGAAGTTCCGCAGACCGGAGAGGTGTTCGAAGCCGCCGACCTCCTGGCGGACGCCGGCGATGTCGTCCTGGTGGACGAGGTAGGCGTGCGGGACGTCCGCGATGAGCAGGTCTTCGAGCTCCTGGAGGAGGTCGCGGCGCGCGTCACGGTCGGTCTCCGCGCGCTGGTCGGCGAGCAGGTCGTGGGCCTCCTGGCTCTGGTAGTTCACCCAGTTCCAGACGCCGCCCTCGTCGGGCAGCCGGTAGAAGTTCCAGAGCGACTGCTCCGGGTCGGGGTCGATGACGCTGCCCGAGATGGTGACGTCGTAGTCGCCCTCCTCGTAGCGCGTCCAGTACGTCGAGGACGTGACCTGTTCGATGTCGACGTCGAGGCCGCGCTCGTTGAGCTGCTGGCGCATCGCCTGGGCCTGCCGGAGCGAACTCTCGGCGGTCAGGATGGAGAAGCTCGCGTCGGCGGCGCCGGCGTCCTCCAGCAGGGACATCCCCTCTTCGAGGGCGAAGTCCTGGTCGCTGGGTTTGTCGTCGCGCCACACCCAGCCGGTCCCCTTGTTGATGGGGCCGGTGTCGGGGAGCGCGTTCCCGAAGTACGCGGTCTCGACGAAGCGCTCGTTGTTGATGATTTTCGCCATGCCGCGGCGGACCTGCCGGGAGCCGAACGGCTCGCGGTCCTGGTTCATCGCGAGGCCGTACCAGTTGATGCCGGGCGCGCGGTCCACGTTCGCGGCGTCGTCGCTCTCCAGCTGGGAGAGGTTCTGCAGCGGCACCATGTTCGCGAAGTGGATGTCGCCGCTGCGGAGCGCGTTCACGATAGACGACGGCTCGGGGATGGGCTGGACGTCGATGCCGTCGAGGTACGGGAGGCTGTTGCCGTCCTCGTCGGTCTCGAAGTAGTCGTCGTAGGCGTCCAGCGTGACGCTGGAGCCCACGTCGTGGCTCGTGACCTGGAAGGGGCCGGTCCCGACCGGCGTGACGCTGTACTCGTCGGAGCCCATCTCCTCGATGGCCTCCTGGTTGACGATGGTGGCTGCGCGACCCGGGCCGCGGGTCAGGTAGACCAGCGAGGTGGCGTTGGCTTCCTCCCAGCGGAGGGTGACTTCGTAGTCGCCGCCGACCTCGACGCCGCCCTCCTCGATCGGCAGGAGCGAGGACAGCTTCGAGGCCGCCGGCGCCTCCTCGGAGATGGTGCGGTCGATGGTGTACTTGACGTCGTCCGCGGTGAACTCGACGCCGTTGTGGAACGTGACGTCGTCCCGGAGCTGGAAGGTGAACGTCTTGCCGTCGTCGGAGACCTCCCAGTCTTCGGCGAGGTCCCCGACGATTTCGAGGTTCGGGCCGAGCTTCGTCAGGCCGCTGAAGACGTTGCCGGCCAACTGGAAGAACTGGCCGACGCTGATGAACGCCGGGTCGAGTTCGTCGATGCTGCCGGTGAACCAGCCGGCCTTGAGGCGCCCCCCCGTGGGCGGGCTGGCGTCGCCGCTCTCGGTGGTGGTGTCGCCGCCGTCGCCGCTGTCGGCGGTAGTGGAGTCGCTGTCGCCGTCGCCGCCGCCTCCGGTGCAGCCTGCGATGGCACCGAGGCCGGCCGCACCGAGCAGCGACATCGTGGTGCGGCGGTCCACGACGGGACCGCTCAGTTGTTCGTCCGTTGGTTTGTCAGTGTCTGCCATGAGTCGGCTACGCATATCTCTAGACGCAACTGGGTTTACGTTGACACCGAGTATATCCGGGTCGGCCAGATTCTCTCCGGACACCAACTGTAAGGCAGTGGACTGCCTACTGTCGGGCGATGCGGGAAGTGACGCTGCGGGTGCGCCACCACGGCGAACCCGAGAGCGACGTGAGCGCGGACCACCCCGACCTCACCCTCCGGTCCGTCTCGTCGCTGTCGGGCAGCGCCGCCGAGCGCAAACGCATCGTGGAAGCTCGCGGCCCGGCCGACGAGATTCGGGCGTTCCTCGAGGAGTTCGGTGCCGCGTCCTCCGTGAAGTCCGCCGAGCCGCTGTCGCCGCTGGACAACGACCGCGTGTTCGTCGCCGTCACCTACGACACGTACCAGTGGGACTCGATCGCCCAGCGGCTCGCCGACCACGGCGTCCACTACCGGGCCGGCACCACCATCCGCGGGGGCTGGGAGCACTGGACGCTGTACCTCGAAGAGGACGACGACCTGGGCGCGGTCGTCGACTCGCTGGAGGCGGCCGGAAACGACACCGAACTCATGCGGGACGTCGCACTCGACGAACTCGAGGGCGAGGAACACCTCGCGCTCTCCCGGATGCTGGAGGACTTGACCGACCGCCAGCGGGAGGTCCTGGCCATGGCGACGGGGATGGGGTACTACGACGAGGGGTCGGACGTCCGCGTCGAGGACATCGCCGACGAGATCGGGCTCGCCGGCACGACGACCTGGGAGCACCTGTCGCGCGCCGAGGAGAAGGTGATGGCCGAGGTCGGCGAGTACCTCGCCGCCCGCGGCCACTGAGTGGATGACAACCTCTCCGCTCGCCGCGTTTTCTTGGTACTCTCTCACACGCCGTTAGTGCGACGCCAAATATAATCGGGTGCGCGCTATTGCGGGTGGCGCGACGCCAGATACAGTATGAGCGACACGCAACGTCGGAGTGATACTGATGAACGGAGACGGTGAGCGCCGATGAGCGGGACCGAGGACGACGTCGACCACGCGGCGCGCGCGCGAGAACACCTCGGTTTCTCGCGGTGGTGGCTGGTGCTGGCCGCCGCCGGCATGATGGCCGTCGTCGGGCCCTACCAGTACGTCTGGAGCAGCCTCCGCGGCCCCGTCGCGCGCCAGCTCGGCATCGAGGCCGCCGCGCTCTCGACGGTGTTCACGCTGTTCGTCGTCGTACAGGCGGGTAGCCAGTTCCCGGTCGGGTGGTGGCGGGACCGCCACGGCCCCCGCGGTCTGGCCGTCCTCGCCGCCTTCCTCGCTGGCGGCGGCTACCTCGGCCTCTCCGTCGCCGAGACCGTCTGGCAGATATACCTCGCGTACTCGCTGGGCGCGCTCGGCGTCGGCATCGTCTACACCGTCGCCGTCAACACCGCGCTCAAGTGGTTCCCGGACCGCCGCGGGCTCACCTCCGGCGTCGGCACGATGGCGTTCGCCGGCGGCAGCGCCGCGCTCGTCCCGTACGTCCGCGCGAACACGGGACCGAACCTCCCCGCGGAAGCGTACGTCGGCGTCCTCCGGAACGTCGGCGTGCTCATCTTCGCCGTCGTGCTCGTCGGCGCCCTCGTCCTCCGGGACCCGCCCGCGGGCTGGCGCTCGGACGGCGACAGCGCGGACTACGTCGGCCCCCAGTTCACGTGGCGGGAGATGCTGCGCACCTGGCAGTTCTGGCTGATGTACGCCATGTTCGTCGCCGTCTCCGGCGCCGGCCTGATGCTCACGGAGAAGATCGTCTCCTACGCCGACCAGCTCGGGCTCGCCGGCCTCATCGCCACCGCCGCCGCCACCCTGCTGCCGCTGGCGGGCGGCGTCGGCCGGCTCGTCCTCGGCGGCGTCAGCGACCGCGTCGACCGCACGAACGCGATGGCGGCCGCGTTCACGATTCTCGGACTCGGGCTGTTCGCGGTGGTCTACTTCGGCATCAACGGCATGGGTGCGGCGTTCGTCGCGGCCGTCGCCGTCGCGACGTTCTTCTGGAGCCCCCAGTACACGCTGTTCCCGAGCGTCGTCGGCGACTACTACGGTGAACAGCACTCCAGCGCGAACTACGCGCTCCTCTACTCGGGGAAGATGTGGGGCGGCGTCTTCGGCGGCACCGTCACGGGCGCGTTCGTCGTCTCGCTGGGCTGGGACAACACCTTCCTGCTCGGCGGCGTGCTCGCCATCCTCGCCGGCGCCGCCGCCCTCCTGCTGGAGGCACCCGCGCCGCCCGACGACGACTCCGACCGCTCCGGAACGGGTGACCCGGCTCCCGCCGGCACCGACGACTAGGTCGGCGATTCAATCGAAAATTCGGGACTTCTTGGACTCGGTGAAGGTGTCGCTGGCGGCCTCGGCGGCCTCGTACACCCGCCGCAGTTCGTCGATGGGCGTCTCGTGCTCGTCGACCCGCAGGTCGTGGTAGGCCGTCGTCTTCGGCGCCTTCACTTTCACCGCCGCCGACGTGTGGCCGCGGCCGTCGCCGCCGGCGTCCCGGCCCGCCGCGAGCGCGTCGACCAGCCGCGGCACCAGGTCGGCGTCCGGAACCGGGTCGTTGCTCGCGCCGTCGGCGGCGTCGAGGAACGTCTCCACGGCGTCGTCCAGCGTCTCGCCGTTCGCCAGCATGTTCCCGGCGGCCGTCACGCCCTCGTCGTCCCGGACGACGTGACCTGTCCAGGGCTCACAGTCCTCGCCCGTGAACGCGTACGTGTCCCCGCGCGCGTCGACACCGTGGAGCTGTCGGAGCGACCTGTGGTCGTCCCGCGCGAGTACCCCGGAGAGCGCGTCCGAGACCGCGAGGTCGTCCAGCAGCTCGACGCCTCTGCGGCCGAGCCGCACGTTCACGAAGCTCTGCGTGCTGACCGCGCCCTCGTGGCTGACGTACGGCGCGAGCGCGCCGACGGCCGGCGCGTCGGTCGCGACCCCGACGCCGAACGCCGGGCCGTCGGGGGTCTCCGCGCGAACGCACAGTGAGAACGTCATACCCAGAGGTGTGTCGGCCGTGGCATAGAACCACGCGCGGACATATCCGGTACTGTCTTTTCCCCGGGTACTCCCGACAGTGGTGGTATGCAGACACCGGACCTCGACCGGTTCTCGTCTCGCCGCTCGACAGTCTACGGACAGCGCGGGGTCGTCGCCACCAGCCAGCCGCTCGCCGCACAGACCGGCGTCTCCGTCCTCGAGGACGGCGGCAACGCCTTCGACGCCGCGGTCGCGACGGCCGCCGCGCTGAACGTCGTCGAACCCACGTCCACCGGCCTGGGCGGCGACGTGTTCGCGCTCTACCGGACCGCCGACGGCGAGGTCGGCGCGATGCGGTCCTGCGGGCACGCGCCCGCCGACGCCACCATCGAGAACGTCAGCGGCGCGCTCGCCGACGAACAGGACGTCGACCCGGCGGACGCCGAGATGCCGATGACGGGCCCGCAGACCATCACCGTCCCCGGCACCGCTCGCGGCTGGGAGGCGACCGTCGAGCGCTTCGGCGAGAAGGGCCTCGGCGAACTCCTCCAGCCCGCCATCCGGTACGCCATCGACGGCTACCCGGTCTCCGAGGGCATCGCGTCGGCCTGGGACTACGGCGAGGAGCTCTTCGAACACGACAACGCCCGCGACGCCTACCTCTTCGACGGCGAGAGCCCGGACGTCGGCCAGACCGTCACGCTCCCGAAGCTCGGCGAGTCGATGCGTCGCATCGCCGAGGAGGGCGCCGACGTGGTCTACGAGGGCGACATCGCCCGCGAAATCGCCGACGAGGTCCAGTCCCGGGGCGGCTTCCTCACCGTCGACGACCTCGCGGACTTCGAGGTGGAGTGGCCGGAGCCCGTCTCCACGACGTACAACGGCGCGGAGGTCTTCGAACTCCCGCCGAACAACCAGGGACTCGTCGCGCTCGAAGCGCTCAACATCGCCGAGGAACTCGGCGCCGGCGACCACCCCATCGACTCCCCCGAGCGAGTCCACTACTTCGCGGAGGCGATGAAACTCGCCTTCGAGGACGGCCACCACTACATCACCGACCCCGAGTTCGAGGACCACCCGCCGCTCGCGTCCAAGGACTGGGCCGCCAAGCGCGCCGAGCACGTCGGCGAGACGAACAACACCGAGGTCTCCTTCGGCGTCCCGAACGCGGGCGACGCCGAGGACGCCGACACCGTCCTGCTCTGCGTCGCCGACGACGAGGGGAACCTCGTCTCCTTCATCAACTCCCGGTTCGCGGGCTTCGGCTCCGGGCTGGTCGCCGGCGACACCGGAATCGCCCTCCAGAACCGCGGCGCGTCGTTCTCCCTCGACCGGGAGGACCCGAACCGACTCGAACCGGGCAAGCGCCCGTTCCACACCCTGATTCCGGCGCTCGCGCGCTTCGACGAGGACGACTGGGCGGCGTTCGGCGTGATGGGCGGCTACATGCAGCCCCAGGGCCACGCCCAGGTCGTCTCGAACGTCGTCGACTACGACCTCCCGCTGCAGGCCGCCCTCGACCGCCCGCGCTGGCGCTACCGGGAGGACGGCGAGCTCGCGCTCGAACCGCACTTCGACTCGAACGTCGCCGCGAAGCTCGTCCGCCGAGAACACGACGTCCGCACGCTCACGCCAGGCCTGTTCGGCGGCGCACAGATTGTCCGAAACGACCACGGCACCCTCTCGGCCGCCACCGAACCCCGGAAGGACGGGAACGCGCAGGGGTTCTGAGGTCGCTCCGACGCGCTCCTTGGTGAAAGCCTATGGCGCTCCGGTGTCACTCGGACTGCAGGTGAACACTCCAGAACTTCCGTGGTCGCGGATACTGGCGGTCGCGCTCGGTCTCCTCGGCGCTGTCCTCTACGTCTCGGTGGACCCGTTCGGCGTCCTTCCCGGGCCCATCGCTGCAGTGCTCGCATCGGTTCCGGTGACGCTGCTGTTGCGCGGGCTCAGTGGCCTCTCGTGGACGCGGTGTATCGGGCCCGGGGTGGGCGCAGGAATCGGCCTCGCCATCGGACAGTACCTCGGGTAGCACGGACGCGGCTGCGGGCTACGACTGACCCGCGCTACCGGTCGATGCCCGAGTCGTTCTCCGCCAGCACCGCCTCGACCTCCTCGCGCGTGACGAGCGCCACGTCCCCCGGAACGGTTCGTTTCAGCGCGGCCGTCGCGGCGCCCCACTCCAGCGCGTCCGCGACGCTCCCGCCGTCCGCGCGAGCGGCGAGGTAGCCGCCGACGAACGCGTCCCCCGTCCCGATGGGGTCGTGGGTCTCCGTCTCGACGGTCGGCTGCTCGTACACGTCGTCGTTCCGCACCGCGAGCGCGCCCTCGTCCCCGCGGGTGAGGACGACGGTGCCGAACGAGAACTCGTCGGCGAGCCCCCGGGAGATGGCCTCGGCGTCACCGTCTCGCGCGAGGACGTCCCTGGCGTCGCGCTCGGCGACGAACAGCACGTCCACGTCCGGGAAGAGGCCTTCCAGCGTCTCCCGGGCCTCCTCGGGTCGCCAGAGCTTGCTCCGGTAGTTCACGTCGAAGGTCGCCGTCGTCCCCGTCTCCTGAGCGAGGTCGAGCAGGTCCGCGGTCGTCGCTTCGAGGGTCTCGGAGAGCGCGGGCGTGATGCCCGACGTGTGGAAGTAGCCCGCCCGCTCCACGAACTCCGTCGCGAGTTCGTCGGCCGTCGCCGTCGTCACCGCGGCGTCCGCGCGGTCGTAGACGACGTTCGTCCCGCGGGGCTCGCCGCCCTGCTCGAGGAAGTAGAGGCCCTGTCTGGTCTCGCCGTCGCCGCTCCAGACGACCTCCGGCGTCGTGCCCTGCGCGCGCAGCGACGCGGCGACCTTCCGGCCGAGCGGCGAGTCCGGGAGCTTCGACAGCCACGCCGTCTCCGCGCCGAGGCGGCCCGCGTTCACCGCGACGTTGCTCTCCGCGCCCGCCGCGCGCACGTCGAACTCGCCGGCCTGCTCGATGCGCTCGTGGCCGGGCGGCGACAGCCGCAGCATCGTCTCCCCGAACGTCACTACGTCCATGCCCGCTCGTACGCCCGCCGGGGTTTAGTTCCCCGCGTCCTCGCGGCGGCGGCCCGTATGCCCGGGGTAGTCCCGCTCGAAGCGCTCGGCGAGTTCGTCGCCGTCCACCTCGACGACCGTCGGCCGGCCGTGCGGGCACGCGTAGGGGTTCTCGCAGGCGTCGAGTTCGTCCAGCAGGTCCACGACAGAGCCCTCCGTCAGCGACGTGTTGCCTTTGATGGCGGGTGAGCACGCCAGGTCCGAGAGCAGCGCGTCCGCGGCGTCGCCCACGGGGTCGCCGCCCGCGTCCGACAGGAACGCCGCGAGCACGTCTCGCGCCAGCTCGGGGTCGAGAACGTCCGAGAGCACCGCGGGGACCGCCGTCACCTCGGCCGTCCGCCCCGCGAGCTCGGCGTCGAACCCGAGCTCGCGCAGGCCGCCGAGCGCCGACTCGAAGACCGCCGCCTCGCCCGCCGTGAGTTCGAGTTCGACGGGCGCCACGAGCGCCTGCGAGGCGCCGCCGAGTTGCTCCTGCAGCCGCTCGTAGTGGACCCGCTCGTCCGCCGCGTGCTGGTCTACCAGGACGAGACCGTCCTCGGCCTCGGCGACGACGTAGGTGTCGTGGAGCTGGCCCAGCACCCGCAACTCGGGGAGGCTGTCGCGCTCGGGCGCGGCGTCGGTCTCGTCGGGCTTCTCGTCCCCCGTGTCCGCCGTCAGCCGCGCGTTCTCGGCCGGCGGGTCGAAGCTGCGCGCTCGCGAGTCGGTCTCCGACGAGTCCCGCCGCGTCGAGCCGGACGACGTGGCGTCGGCGGCCGAGTCGTTGCCGCGGCCCGTCGCCCCGTCGCTCTCGCTGGCGCCGAACCCGGCCGGCGCGGGCTCGACGGCCGACTCGGACCGCTCCGCGGTCGGCTCGTCGCCGCCGCTCGCTCGCGTCGTATCGCTCGCGCCGGACTCGCTCTTCCCGCTTTCGGGGGCAATTTCGGCGTTCTCGGGCTTCGACGCGCCGCGGGGCGCGCCCGAGCGCACGAGTCCCGACTCCAGCAGGGCGTCCCGGACCGCCGACTCGACGGCCGATTTCACGCCGGCCTCGTCCTCGAAGCGGACTTCGAGCTTCCGAGGGTGGACGTTCGCGTCGACGCCCTCGCAGTCCACGAACAGCACCGCGAACGGGTAGCGGTCGGGTGCGAGCTGGCCGCCGTAGCCGTCGAGGACGCCCTCCCGGAGCACGGTGTCCGTGACGGCGCGGCCGTTCACGAACGTCGCGAGGTACTCGCGGGTCGACCGCGTGACCTCGGGGTCGGAGACGTAGCCGCGGACGCGCTCGACGCTCTCGACCTCGGGGTCGGCGTCGACCTCGCGCAGCGACTGGGCGACCTCGCGGCCGTAGACGGCGAGCGCGGCGTCCCGCACGTCGCCGGTGCCCGTCGTCGCGAACACCTCCCGGCCGTCGTGGGTCAGCGAGACCGCCACGCCGGGGTTCGCGAGCGCGTACCGCGTGACCGCTCGGTTGACGTGCCCGAACTCCGTCGCGGCGCGCTTGAGGTACTTCCGGCGCGCCGGCGTCTCACCGAACAGGTCCGCGACTTCGACCGTCGTCCCGGCGGGTCGGCCCGCCGGCGTCACGTCGCCCACGTCGCCGTGGTCGACGACGATGCGCGAGCCCGAGTCGCCGGCGTCCCGGGGCCGCGTCGTCACCGTCATCTCGGAGACGGAGCCGACCGTGTAGAGGGCTTCGCCCCGGAAGCCGAGCGTCGAGACGGCGTCGAGGTCGTCGGCGTCCCCGAGCTTGCTCGTCGTGTGCTGGCGGACCGCCACCCGGAGGTCGTCGGCGGTCATCCCGCGGCCGTCGTCGGCGACCACGACGCGGTCCGTGCCACCGGACTCGACGCTCACGTCCACGCTGGACGCGCCCGCGTCCAGGCTGTTCTCCACGAGCTCTTTCACGACGCTCGCGGGCCGTTCGACGACCTCGCCCGCCGCGATCTGGGCCACGGTCGCCTCGTCCAGCTCGCGGATATGGTCGGTCACGAGTGCCGCTCCCGGTCGGCCGCGGCCCGTTCGACGGCCGTCGCCAGCCGGTCGAACGGCATCGCGTCGGCCGCGCGAGCCGGTGACAGCCACGCGTAGTCGTCGTGTTCGTGGTTCAGTTCCACCGCCCCGCCGGGCGTCTCGCAGTGGTAACAGACCGTGAACAGCGCGTCGCCGTCGGCGTCTATCCAGCCGCCGCGCATCGCGAGTACGGGCCGCCCGACGGTCGCGTCCAGGCCCGTCTCCTCACTGAGCTCTCGGCGGAGTCCCTCCGCGGCGGTCTCGTCGGTCTCGACGCGGCCGCCGGGGAGCTCCCAGCCGTAGGCGCTGTCGGGGTCGCTCACTACGAGCACGTCGCCGCCCTCCCGGAAGACGATGCCCTTCTGCGTGACGCCGCCCTCGAAGTGGTCGCCGTCCATCACACTCGCCGGCAGGCGCGGGCGGCGTATCAATCCCCCGACCGCTCCGCCGTCGGCGCGCCGGGCAGTTGTTGAACCGACCCGAACGAATATCACGAACGTGGGTAAAGGTTACCGCGAGATGCAGCGCCAACTCCTCGTCACGGACTTCCTCGACCGCGCTCGCAAGTACTACGGCGACGAGACGGCCGTCGTCGCGACCACCGGCGAGCGGTACACGTACGACGACCTCGGCGACCGCGCGGACCGCTTCTCGGCGGTCCTCCAGTCTGCGGGCGTCGCACCGGGCGACCGCGTCGCCGTCCTCGACCCGAACACGCACTACCACCTCGAAGCCGCCTACGGGACGATGCAGGCCGGCGGCATCCACACGCCGCTGAACTACCGACTGACCCCCGAGGACTTCGCGTACATCCTCGACGACGCGGGCGTCTCCGCCATCTACGCCGACTACGAGTACGCCGAGAAGGTGGAGGCGGTCCGGGACGAGGTGCCGACCGAGACGTTCGTCACGAACGACGCCGACGCCGTCGACGGCGACTGGCAGGACTTCGACGCGCTCCTCGCCGACGCCGACCCCGACGGCTACGACCGGCCCGAGATGGACGAGAGCGACGTCGCCACCATCAACTACACCTCCGGCACGACCGGCGACCCGAAGGGCGTCTGTCGCACCCACCGCAACGAGACGCTGCACGCCTTCCTCGTCTCCTACCACCAGAACGTCCGGGACACCGACACCTACCTCTGGACGCTGCCGATGTTCCACGTCAACGGCTGGGGCCACATCTACGCGGTCACGGGCGCCGGCGGGACCCACGTCTGCACGCGGGGCGTCGACGCCGAGTCCATCTTCGAGACGGTCCGCGACGAGGACGTCTCCTACCTCTGTGCCGCGCCGACGGTGCTGAACATGCTCCAGAACTACTACGACGACCACGACGTCGAGACCACGGGCGACGCCGACGTGCGCGCCGCGACCGCCGGCAGCGCGCCGCCCGAGGCCACCATCCGGACCGTCGAGGACGAGTTCGGGTGGGACCTCGTCCACGTCTACGGCGCCACCGAGACCGGCCCCCTCATCACGACCTCCGAGGCGGAGCGGCTGCTCGACGACGAGCACCGCTACTCGCTGAAGAAGCGCCAGGGCGTCGGCTTCCTCGGCACCGAGGTCCGGGTCGTCGACGAGGACGGCGAGGACGTGCCGTGGGACGACGAGACCATCGGCGAAATCGTCGTCTCCGGCAACCAGGTGATGAAGGAGTACTGGAACAAGCCCGACGCCACCGAGGAGGCGTTCAGCGAGCGCGCCGAGGGCTACTACCACATGGGCGACTTCGCCGTCGTCGACGAACGCGGCTTCGTCTCGATTCAGGACCGGAAGAAGGACATCATCATCTCCGGCGGCGAGAACATCTCCTCCATCGAACTGGAGGACGCGCTGTTCGAGCACGACGCCGTCGGCGAGGTCGCGGTCGTCCCGTCCCCCCACGAGGACTGGGGCGAGACCCCGAAGGCGTTCGTCGTCCCCGCGTCCGGCGACCCCGAGAACCCGGGCGTGACGAAGACCGACCTCGTCGACTTCACGCGGGAGCACCTCGCCTCCTACAAGGCCGTCCGCCGCGTCGAGTTCGTCTCGGCCCTCCCGACGACGGCCACCGGGAAGGTCCAGAAGTACGAACTCCGCGAGCAGGAGTTCGAGGACGAGGACTCGATGGTCGGACAGGGGTAGGGACGCGTCACCGCATCGAGACGACGGTCAGGAACAGCACCGCGACGAACTGCAGCGCGCGCATCGCGAGCACCGCGAGCTGGGCCGTCGCCGAGTCGGCGTACAGCATCCCCATGCTGAAGAAGAACGCCACCGCCACCACGTTCTCCACGGCGAGTACGACGGCGAACCCGAGCAGCCCGAGTGTCAGGGGCGTGCCGAACTGCCGGTAGTTCCGCACCCACACCCGCCCCAGCAGCACCAACAGCAGGACGTTCAGTCCGGAGAGGACGGTCGCGACGGTCAGATACGTGGTCATGCTCGCCATATCAGTTCGGTGTCTCCGTGTCGCGGTCGGTCGTGTCGTCGCGGTCGGTCGCGCCGTCGCTGCCCGTGTCGAGGTCGGCCTGGTCGGTGATGCGCTCGAACGCATCGCGGTTGGCCTCGAAGCGGTCCGTGAGGAAGTACAGCTCCCCGTAGTCCTCCCCGCCGGCCTCGACGACGCCGTGGTCGATCAACATGTCGAGGTGGTGGCGGACGGTGTTGTAGTAGACGTCGAGACTCTCGGCGAGCTGGTTGGCGTTCCGCGGGCGCTCGTCGAGCAGACGGATGATGCGGGCGCGGTTCGCGCCGCCCCGCGTCCCCGCCAGCAGGTACCAGAGTGCTTTCTCCATCCCGGCGTGGTTCGTCGTTCTGCGAGCCGCTGTAAAGAGATACTGGTGGGTGCTCGGGTCATGGCTCGATGCGCTCGGACACCCAGCCGGTCGCGCCGCTCGGGAACGAGTCGGCGCGCTCCTCGGGCTGTAGCTGTCCCTCGCCGTCGGTCGCGCGGACGACGACCTCGTGGGCGTCGTCCGCTTCGTAGACGTGGCGCCACTGCCGCCAGACGTCCTCGTCCGGCAGCGGCTCCGAGAGTTCGGCGTCGGTCCACGTACTTCCGCCGTCGGTCGACACCTCGACGCGCTCGATTCCCCGGGTGCCGGCGTACGCGTGCCCGGCGACCTCGATGCGGCCGTCGCCCAGCCGGGTGTCGTCCCACAGCTTCGCGACCGTCTCCACGGGGCCGGTGCCGTGCCAGCCCCGCTCCTCCCAGTAGCCGTCCGCCTCCTCGTCCAGCAACTCGATCTCGGAGAGCCACTTCACGTTCGTCTCGCCCCAGTGGCCGGGCACGAGCACGCGCACGGGGTGGCCGTGGGACTTCGGCAGCGGTCGGCCGTTCATCCCCCACGCGAGGAAGGCGTCCTCCAGCGCGTCGACGGGGAACTGCACGAAGTAGTCGTCGTGCGCCCGCAGCATCGCACAGCCGCAGTCGCCGCTGGGGTCGACCTCCTCCAGCAGCGGCTTCAGCGGTGTGCCGGTCCAGACGGCGGTGTCGAGCTTGCGCCCGTTGAGCCCCTCGCCGACACAGCGCAGCGTGACGAAGCGGTGTTCGGTCGGTCGCTCTCGCACGTCCGCGAAGTCGAACTGCTGGGGGGACTCGACCTCGCCGGTGACCGTCAGCGTCCAGTCGTCGTCCGGCACCGTGGGGTCGAACTGGGCGATGTCGACGTTGTAGAACTCGCCGATTGGGCTGACGAGCCCGGGCACGTCGTCGGCCGCCAGGTCGAGCTCCCGGTCGGTCGCCGCTTCGAGTTGCTGCTGGACCGCCTCCGAGCGCTGGCCGGTGGCGGCCGGCAGCGCGTCGCCGCCGCCACCGGCGCTCCGGTACCACCCGACGGCGCTCGCGACGGACGCGAACCCGAGCGCGCCGGCGGTGGACCGGACGACTCGCCGCCTCGTCACGTCCAACTCGCGGCGGGCTGCCGGCCCGGCCTCCACGGCCGTCACCACCGCGACCGGAGCGCCTGCCGCCAGCGCCAGCCCCGGCGCGTCAGTGACGGTGGCTGCAATCGCCCACGAGAGGACGCCGGCGAGCCCCGCACCGGCCAGCCGCCAGCCGCTGCGCGCCGAGACCGCGCGCCCGACGACCGCGGTCGCCCCGAGCAGGCCGGCCGTGATGCCGACCGCGAGCGCGACGTGGAGCGCGTGGGCCGACTCGCCGACGTTCGTGATCATCCACGCGACGAGCGCGCCGGGGGTCGCCCGGACGACCAGCGCGTCCACCGGCGCGGCGACGAACTCCCGGGTGTACCCGGCGGCGGCGAACGACCCCGCGACGCCGCTCGCGCCCGCCAGCGCGGCCACTCGCAGCCGGCTATCCATCATCGTCCCTTCCGTCGTCGGTGGTTGGCTCGGCATCCACTCGGCCGTCCGTGTCTGACATACAACTCGCGTGGTGCTGGACCACGTAGTGGATTTTCCAAGCTTCGTGCAAACTCCGCTCGGCTCCGACCGGACTCCGTCCCAGGTCCGTTGTAACTCTGCGGCGGTCCGGCGGCTCACGGACGGCGCGGGCTACGAGTCGTCGTCCAGTCGCTGCTGCCAGTCCCGGACCCGCGAGAGCAGTTCGACCGGCGGCGTCTCGGCCACGTCCACGTCCCGGAGGGCGTCGAGGACCGCCCGCTCGGGGTCGAGGCCGTCCGACGCACCGTCGCCCGCGTCGCTGCCGTCGTCCTCAGTGCTTCCGTCGCCCGCCACGAACTCGCCGCTCCCCACGTCGAAGACGGCCTGCACCGACTCGCCCGCAGAGCCCTTCGCCTCGACGGCCTGCTCGTCGCGCAGCCGGTCGAGCACGTCCCGCGAGCGCTCCACGACCGGATCCGGGACGCCCGCGAGGTCGGCGACGTGGACGCCGTACGACCGGTCGGTCGGGCCGTCCCGCACCGTCCGCAGGAACGTCACCTCGCCGTCCCGCTCCTCGGCCGCCACGTGGACGTTCGCCACGTCCGCGAGGTGGTCGGCCAGCGACGTGAGTTCGTGGTAGTGCGTGGCAAACAGGCTCTTCGCGCGGACCTCGTTGTGGAGGTACTCGGTCGCCGCCCACGCGATGCTGATGCCGTCGTAGGTCGCGGTGCCGCGGCCGACCTCGTCCAGAATCACGAGCGAGTCCCCGGTCGCGGCGTGGAGGATGCGGGAGAGCTCCTGCATCTCCACCATGAACGTCGACCGGCCGCCCGCGAGCTCGTCGAGCGCGCCCACCCGGGTGTAGATGCCGTCCACGAGCCCGACTCTGACCGACTCCGCCGGGACGAAGCTCCCGACCTGCGCGAGCAGGACAATCAGGGCGACCTGCCGCATGTACGTCGACTTCCCGCTCATGTTCGGCCCCGTGACCACCTGGAAGCGCCGCCCCTCGCCGAAGGCGGCGTCGTTGGGCACGAACTCGGTCGTCTGCTCGACGACCGGGTGGCGGCCCGCCTCGATTGCGAGGTCGTCGCCGTCCACGAGGTCCGGCCGTACCCAGCGCTTCGCGGCGGCGTGCTCGGCGAAACTCGCCAGCGCGTCCAGCTCGGCGAGCGCGCGGCCCGCGTCCTGCAGCAGCGCGGCCCGCGCCCCCACCCAGTCGCGGAGGTCCGCGAACAGCTCGCGTTCGAGGTCGGCGCGCTCGGCTTCCACGCGCAGAATCTCGCGCTCCCGGCTCTCCAGCTCCTCGGTGGTGTACCGCGTGGAGTTCTTCAGCTGCTTGATTTCGCGGTACTCGCCGTCCTCGACGGGGACGGCGTCGGTCTCGCTGTTCCCGACCTGCACGTAGTGGCCGTCGGTCTTGTTCCGGTCGACCTGCAGGTGCGTGACGCCCAGTCGGTCCTTCTCGCGGCTCGCGAGGCTGTCCAGCCACTCGCGGTGCTCGCGGTACTCGGCCAGCAGCTCGTCCAGGTCGTCGTCGTACCCCTCCCGGAGCAGCCCGCCCTCCGAGAGCGTCTTCGGCGGGTCGTCGGCGAGCGCGCCCGCCAGCTCCTCGCGGACGCCCGCCGTCGCCTCGCGGTCGACGCGTGCCAGTACGTCCCGTGCGGGCGAGTCGGCCAACTCCGGGGTCGTCGCGAGCGCGTCGGCGACCTCGGGGAGCACGGCGAGCGTGTCCCGGATGCGGAGCAGGTCGGTGGCGTCGGCGCGCCCGCTGGCCGCCCGGCTCGCCAGCCGTTCGAGGTCGTAGGCGTCCCCGAGCGCCTCCTGGAGCGCGTCCCGGGCGAGCGCGGCGTCCGCCAGCGCGCCGACCGCGGCCTGCCGGCGCTCCAGCTCCGCGCGGTCCCGCGTCGGCCGCGTGAGCCACGCTGCCAGCCGGCGGCCGCCCGCCGCGGACGCGGTGTGGTCGACGGTCGCCAGCAGCGAGCCGTCGCTGCCGCCCGTCATCGTCTCCGTCAGTTCGAGGTTGCGCTGCGTGGTCGCGTCCAGCTCGACGTGGTCGTCCGCGCCGAACGGCTGGATGCGCGTCAGCGACGCCAGCACGCCCGCGTCCGTGTCCTCGACGTAGCCGACGGCCGCGCCCGCCGCCCGAATCGTCGGGCCGTCGGCGTCGACGCCGAGGCTCTCGATAGCGCCGTCCCCGAACTGCTCGCGGACGGCGTGGGCGGCCCGCCCCGCGTCGAACGCGCCGGCGTCGTGCAGCGTCAGCGTCGCGTCCGTGCGCTCTCGGAGCACGCCGAGGAAGTCGTCGTCACCTCTGAGGGCGGGACCGGGCAGCACCTCGGCGGGCGCGAACCGGTAGAGTTCGGTGACGGCCTCGGCCCGGCTGTCGGCGTCCGTCACGCGGAACCGGCCGGTCGTCACATCCACGAACGCCAGCCCCCAGTCGCCGCCGCCGTCGCGCACGACCGCCGCGAGGTAGCGGGCGTCGCCGTCCGTCGACTCCAGGAGCGTGCCCGGCGTCACGACGCGCTCGACGCTGCGCTCGATGTCGCCGGCGTCGTCCTCGGACTGCTCGGCGACGGCCACCCGGTAGCCGCGCTCCACGAGCGCCGCGAGGTACGGCGTCAGGTCGTCGACGGGCACGCCCGCCATCGGGTACGAGGAGCCGTGGCTGGCCTTCTCCGAGACTTTGAGGTCCAGCGTCTCCGCGACGGTCCGGGCGTCCTCCGCGAAGAACTCGTAGAAGTCCCCCACCTGCATCGCCAGCAGGTCGGCGTCGCTGTCCTCCTTCAGGTCGAGGAACTCCTCGACTATCCCCACCGCGCTCCCGCCTCCGTTCGCGTCACGGTGGTCCGGTCGCGGCCGCGAGCAAGAAGGCTTGCGGTGTCCCGCGCTCGCGGCCCCGCGGGGCTGTCCGCGGTGTCACTCACCGCAATCTGTTAGTGGCTGCTGGCCCGACTCGGAGACGTGACGACCGCCCGACACGCCCTCGCGCTCTGTCTCGTCCTCGCCGTCGCCGGCTGTGTCGCGCCGACCGCGAACGCGCCCGGAGCGTCACCGGTCGCGGACGGCGTCGAGACTACCACCACGACCACGGCGACGACGACTACGCCGGGGGACGCCGGTGGCGCGCCCGAGCACGTCGTCGTGGACGGCGACCTCTCCGTGGACGCCAACCGCACGTTCGACCGCGTCGCGGCGCTGCTGGACGCCGACTACGCGCCCACCAGAGTCGTCGTGCGGGACCTCTCTAGCCGCCAGACCGCCGGCTTCTCCGGCGTGCCGTTCTTCTCCGCGTTCGGCGTCACCGGGCCGGAGGCGTCCGGGACCGGCGTCGCGGGGCTCACGACACTGGACGCCACGGTCTACCTGTCGCCGGCGGCCGCGGACTCGGCGCGCGTCGAACAGGTCCTCGCCCACGAGTTCGTCCACGTCGCGCAGGTACGGCAGGACATGGTGCCGTGGTTCGGGGGGCGGGCCGGCGCGGTCGACAGCCTCGACGAGCAGTTCGCGCGCCGCGCGCTGGTCGAGGGCGGCGCGGTCTACGTGACCGACGCCTACACCCGGGCCCATCAGCCGGGACTCGGCAGTCAGGTCGACCAGATGGCGGCGGCGTACGCGAACGCCTCGCCCGGCGGCCGGTTCGTCTACGGCCAGTACCGCTTCGGCGCCCGCTACGCGAACGCCACCCTGGAGCGCCCCGCAGACCTCCCCTCGCTCTACGAGGACCCGCCGGCGACCGCCGAGAACGTCCTCCACCCCGGGACCGACGACGACCCCGCCGCCCTGAACGTCACCGTCGAGACCGAGTCCTTCGACCGCGAGCGCTCCCGGACTCGCCGCGCCGGCGAACTGCTCGCGCGCGTCGTCCTCCGGCAGACCGCGACCCGCTCGACGGCCCGCGAGGCGGCCGCCGGCTGGGGGACCGACCGCGTTCTCGCGTTCGACACGCCGAACGGGTCGTCGGTCGCGTGGGTGACCCGGTGGGACACGCCCGGGGACGCCGACGAGTTCGCCGCCGCGGCGCGCTCGCTCGGCGACCGCCAGACGGACAACGAGTACAGAACGGAGCGCGTGAGCGAGGACACCGTCGTCGTGTTCGCGGGCAGCGAGGCGTTCGTCGCGAGCGCCGAGGCCTCGGGGAACGTCACGGTCGCGGCCTGACGACCTACTCGCCGTACTCGTCTCGCGCCCGCTGGTACGCCGGCCACAGCGGGTCCGCCGTCGGCTCGGGGAGCGGGTCGCCGTCGACGGTGACTCCCCCGCCGGCTTCGACGACGCCGACCTCGGCAGCGGGAATCTCCTCGTCGGCGAGCGCCGCGAGCACGCCGTCGACGCTGCCGGGGTCGACGGCCGCAATCACGGTGCCCTCGCTGGACGCCGTCCACGGGTCCATCCCGAAGTGCTCGCAGACGGCGTCGACGCCCGGGAGGACGGGGACGGCGTCGCGGTCGACCGCGAGGCCGACCTGGCTCGCGGCGGCGAGCTCGTGGAAGCCGTTGGCGAGGCCGCGCTCGGTCGCGTCGTGCATCGCAGTCACGTCGCCGGCCGCCGCCATCGTCAGCGCGTCCCGGACGGGGCTGGCGTCCGCGAACCGCTCGCGGGCCGCGGCGGCCTCGTCCCCGCCGATGGGGAGGTCGTCGCCGAACAGCACGCCCAGGAAGCCGGTCGTCTCGACGGCGGGCCCCTTCGTCACGACGACGCGGTCGCCCGGGCTGGCTCCGGTCGGCACCACGAGGTCGTCGGGGTCGCCCACGGCCAGGGCGGTGGCGCCGCCGACCGTCGGGAACGCACACCCCTCGTAGGTGCCGGTGTGACCCGTGGTGAGACTCGCGCCGAGGTCACGGGCCTCGCGGTCGAAGACGTCCCAGAGCCGGTCGAAGGTCTCCGTGCTCGTTCCGGGCGGGAGGTTCAGGTCCACGGCGAGGTGCGCGGGCGGCAGGCCCGAGAGCGCCACGTCGCTGACGCAGATGTGGAACGCGAACCACGCCGCGCGCTCCAGGCCGAGTTCCCGCAGCACGAACACGGGGTCGGTGGCGAGCGCCACCACCCGGTCGCTGACGTCGACGGCGCCGAAGTCCGCGCCGTACGTCGGCCCCAGTCGGACGTCCGCCCGGTCGGCGCCCGTCCGGTCGGCGATGTGCTCGTCGAAGAACGCGCCGCTGGCCTTCCCGTCGTCCATACCCGCGCTTGTGCGCCGGGGGACAAGAACCCCGCCGTGACGGTCCCGTCTCCCACTCGGAGAGAACGGCAGTCACGGCTAATACCGCCAGCGCCGTCTCTCCGGGTATGCCCCTCACTCCCGCCACGACCGGCGAGACGGCGGCGCTCGTCCGCCCCGGCGTCCTGCTCGCGCCCCTCGGCGTCTGGTTCGTCATGGCCGTCCTCGCGGTCGCGAACGGCGCCCTCCGCGAGGTCGTGTTGATTCCCCGGGTCGGCGAGTACCCCGGCCACGTCCTCAGCACGCTGCTGCTCGTCGCCGCAATCCTCGCTGTCTCCGCGGCGTTCTTCCGGACCACGGGGACGGCGCACACCGACCTCGAACTGTTCGTGGTCGGGCTCGGGTGGACAGTCCTCACTGTCGGCTTCGAGTTCCTCGTCGGGCACGTCGAGGGGACGCCGGTCTCCGTGACGCTCGGTCAGTACGACGTGTTCGCGGGCCAGGTCTGGATTCTCGTCCCGTTCGCCCTGCTGGTGGCGCCGTACCTCTTCGGGCGCGTGCTGACGGGCTGATGCGAAAAATCGGCGGCCCGGACGGTCAGCCGCCGAGGTAGAGCTGGCCGACCTCGGGGTTGTCCAGCAGCGCGTCGGCGTCGTCCTCGAAGCGCACCGTCCCCTGGTCGAGGACGTAGCCGCGGTCGGCGATACCCAGTCCCTCCACGGCGTTCTGTTCGACCATCATGATGGCCGTGCCGAGGTCGTTGACCGTCTGGACGTTCTCGAAGACGTCCTCGACGATGTTCGGCGCGAGGCCCGCCGACGGCTCGTCGATGAGCAGGACGTCGGGCTCGGTCATCAGCGCGCGAGCGAACGCCAGCACCTGGCGCTGGCCGCCCGAGAGCGTGCGGGCTTTCGCCGAGCGCTTGTCGTCGAGGATGTCGAAGCGGTCGTACAGCCGGTCGATGGTCTCGTCGACGCCGCCCTCGCGGGAGACGCCGCCCATGCGGAGGTTCTCTTCGACGGTCATCGACCCGAAGACGTTCTCGACCTGGGGGACGTAGCCCATTCCCATCCTGACCAGGTCGGCGGGCTCGGCGCCCGTGATGTCCTCGTCGCGGAACGTCACCGACCCCTCCCAGGGCGTCAGCAGCCCGAAGACGGTCTTCAGGACCGTCGACTTGCCGGCGCCGTTCGGGCCGATGAGACAGATTATCTCCTCGGAATCGAGGCGCATCGAGAGGTCGTCGAGCACCTGCACGTCGCCGTACCCGGAGTCGACCGAGTCGACGTCGAGGACGCGCTCACTCACCGCCACCACCCCCGAGGTACGCCTCCACGACGCGGTCGTCGCTGCGCACCTCCTCCGGGGTGCCCTCCATCAGGACGGCGCCCTGGTTCAGTACCACAATCGGGTCGGCGAGGTCCATGATGAAGCCCATGTCGTGCTCGATGATGAGGAACGTGATGCCGTCGTCGTTGAGTTCGCGGATGATGGCCTTCAGCTTGTTCGCGAGCGTCGGATTCACGCCCGCGACCGGCTCGTCCAGCAACAGCACGTCGGGCTCGGCGAGCATCGCGCGGGCGAGCTCCACGAGCTTGAGCTGGCCGCCGGAGATGTCGGTCGCCGGCTGGTCGGCGAGGCGCGCAATCTCGAAGCGTTCGAGGAGCTCCTCGGCGCGTTCGAGGTTCCGGCGCTCCTCGGTCTCGACTGCGCCGGGCCGCGTGAACAGCGGGACGACGGACTCGCCGAGTTGCTGCTGGGGACCGACCAGCATCGCCTCGCGCACCGTCATCCCCTCCAGTTTGCGGGGGGTCTGGAACGTCCGCACGAGGCCGTGTTCGGTCACCTCGTGGGGTTCCATGTTCGTCGTCTCCTCGCCGTTGACGAGGACTTCGCCGCCGTCGGGCTGGTAGAACCCCGACACGAGGTTGAAGAACGTCGACTTCCCCGCGCCGTTCGGGCCGATCATGCCCGTGATGGTGCCGCGCTCGACTTCCATCGTCACGTCGTCGGTGGCGGTGAGCCCGCCGAACGTCTTCCGGAGGTTCTCGGTGCGCAACACGGCGTCCCGTCCACTCGACTGTTGAGCGGCCGGCTCGGTGTCGCGTTCACTCATCGGCCTCACCCCCGCGGGCGCCCGGCCAGATGAGTTCGTCGCGCGGCGGCAACACGCCCTGCGGCCGGAACCGCATCACCAGGATGATGAGCAGGCCGATTGCGAGCAGCCGGAACGACGCGCCAAGCGTGAATGCGACGTCCAACTGCGTCACGACTAGATCCAGTGAGAAGGCGACGTCCCCGATTGCCCGCGTCCCTTCGACGATGGCGACGATGACGACGCCGCCGAGCAGCGCGCCCCGGTTGGAGCCGCTGCCGCCGAGGATGACCGCAATCCACGCGTAGAACGTGTAGATGGGGTCGAAGATGTCGGGCGTGAGGTAGTAGTTCGAGTACGCGTAGTAGACGCCCGCGAGCATCGCGACGACGCTCCCGAGGACGAACGCCTGCATCCGGAACGCGTACGTGTTCTTCCCGAGCGCCTCGGCGAGCTCCTCGTCGCTGCGGATGGTGCGCAGCACGCGCCCCCACGGCGACCGGTGCATGCGGCGCAACACGAGGAACGACCCGAGGACGAAGGCGCCGACGATTGCGGCGTTCAGCAGGCTGTTCCAGAACTGGAAGCCCAGCGTGTAGAAGCCGACGTCGACGGTGCCGATGTCGCGAGGAAGCGTGTCGAGCACGGGCACCCCGTCGAAGAACAGGGGGATGCCGCCGACGCCGCTCGTGCCGCCGGTCCAGTTCTCCTGGTTCCGGAAGACGAGCCGCACGACCTCTGCGAGGCCGAGGCTGGCGATGGCGAGGTAATCCTCGCGCAGACTGAGCGTCGGGATGCCGATGGCGAGCGCGAGCACGACGGTCACGATGACGGCGACGAAGACGCCCGCAACCGGCGGGACCGAGTCCGTGATTGGCGACCCAGTGGCCGACAGCAACACGGGGACGTACGCGCCGATGCCGAAGAACGCGGCGACGCTGAAGTTGATGAGGCCGGCGTACCCCCACTGGACGTTCAGGCCCAGCGAGAGCAGGGCGTACATGCCCGCCAGCGACACCAGGAACACGAGGTACGCCGGCGAGATGAGGCCGACCATCGCGCCGCCGAGCAGGCCGAGGGCCGCCACCGCCAGCACGACGTTCGTGGCGGTCTCGATGCGCTCCTGGCTGGTGTCCTCGCCGCCCTCGAAGGCGGAGCGAGTGCTGCCGTCGCCGTCGTCGACCGCGTCGGCGCCGTTCTCGTCGTGGTCGTCGGGCATTCAGGACACCCCCTCCCCGGCGATACCGGTCGGACGCACGAGCAACACGAGCACCATGATGACGAACGCGATGGCGTTGGCGTACGCCGGCTCGATGGGGATGCCGAAGTCGGTCAGGACGGGCGTCAGCCGGTTCACCATCCCGATGACGACGCCGCCGAGCATCGCGCCGTAGACGCTGCCGATGCCGCCGAGGATGACGGCGGCGAACACGACCAGCAGGAGATTGAACCCCATGCGCGGGCTGAGCTGGTTGTACAGCCCGAGGAACACGCCACCCGCGCCCGCGAGCCCCGCGCCGATGACCCACATCGAGGTGATGACTCGCTCCGTGCGGATGCCGGAGACCTTCGCGAGCGCCTCGTTGTCGGCGGTCGCGCGCATCGTCCGGCCGAGCGTCGTGTACTGGAGGACGACGTGCAGCGCGGCGACGAGCACGGACGCGACGAGCACGATGGCGACCTCGTGCTCCGTGAGCGTGACGCCGGTGAGGTCCTCTATCCAGGGAATCGGCCGGAGCGTGGGCACGTCGTACACCGTGTAGCCCGTGCCGAACTGAATCTGGATGAGCGCCCGGTAGACGAACGCCACGCCGATGCTCGTGATGAGCAGGCCGATGGAGTCCGTGTCCAGCGGCTCGTAGATGAGGTAGTGGGTCGCGACGGCGACGACTGCGGCGACGGCGATGCCCGCCAGCAGCGCCGCGTAGAACCCCAGCGGGAGCGCGAACAGCGTCGGGCCGGCGGTGCCGACGGCGCCCAGCGTGACGAGGCCGGCGTACGCGCCGATGGTCATCGTGTCGCCGTGCGCGAAGTTCGCGAAGTCCGCGATGGAGTAGACCAGGGAGAGGCCGATGCCGCCGAGCACGATGATGGCGGAGAACACGAGCCCGTTCGCGAGGTAGTTCAGTAGCTGTGGCAGGTAGTCGAGCCCGCCCTGTGCGATGCCCGGTGCGAGCGCACCGGCGACGACTCCGCTCCAGGTGGCGACGAGACTGGCGAGCATGGGCGCGTGGGGCTACTCGCCCGTGACGAAGCCCGTCGACTCGTACTCGTGGTCCTGGACGCTGAGTATCTGGAGGTACGCCACCGGGTCGCCGTTCTCGTCGAAGTCGATGGGGCCGCTGACGCCCTGGTAGTCCACGTCGGTGGCGCTCCCGCCGTCGGAGAGAATCTCGCTGGCGGCCTCGAAGGAGGTCACCTCTTCGCCTTCCGGCCGGGTGACGTCCCGCACCACGTCGCCGAGGGCCGACCCCGTGAACTCGTCGGCGGCCTGGATGGTGATGGCTGCCGTCACCACGCAGTCGTAGGAGTACGCCGCCCACGCGGTCGGCGAGCGGTCGTACTCGCTCTCGAACTCCGACGCGAACGACTGGTAGTTGTCCTGGTCGAGGGCGGCCGACGGCACCACGACCTTCATGCCTTCGAGGCTGCCGTCGGGCGTGTTCGCGAGGACGTCCGAGCCCTGCACGGAGTCGGCGCCGTACCAGGTCGCCTGCTCGTTGACGCCGCTGCTGTACGCCTCCTGGGTCATCGTCGTGAACTCCGGCTGGTAGGTGATGAACAGCCAGGAGTCCGCGTCCGTGTTCGCCATCTGGCTGACGACGTTACTGTACGAGGACTGGCCCTGGTCGTGCGAGGAGTTGTAGACGACCTCGCCGTCGTAGGCGTCGACGAACGCGTCCTTGATGCCGGAGCCGTAGTCGTTGTTGATCCACGTGATTGCGACGGACTCGCCGCCGTCCTCGGTGATGATGTCGGCGAGCGCCGTCGACTGCGTGCGGCCCGTCGGCGACATCCGGAGGAGCCCGGGGTAGTCGGTGAGCTGCGGGCTCGTGGAGTTCTGTGAGAGCTGCACGACGTCCGTGCTCTGGACGACGCTCTGGTAGATTGCGAGGCTCACGCCCGAGCCCACTGCCCCGATGAGGAACGGGACTTCCTGCTGGTTGACGAGCTGCTGGGCGGCGCTGACGCCCGTCTGTTGCTGGCTCTGGGAGTCCTGGACGCTGATGGAGAGCTCGCGGCCGCCGATGCCGATGTCGTTGACGGCCGACAGCGCGAGTTCGCGCCCGCGCTGGTTGCGCTCCCCGAACGCGGACAGCGACCCGGTCTGGGAGTCGACCATCCCGATCTGGTAGGGGCCGCTGTCGCCGCCGCCACCGAGGTCGACACAGCCCGCCGTCGCGAGGATGCCGGCCGCGCCCGTCCCCTTCAGCACGTCGCGCCTGCGTAGGCCCTTGTTTCCGTCTGTCATGGTAACACGACTACATCGGATGCACATGCATATACCGCTTGCCCCTCCCTCGGGGAGTTTCTCCGGGGACGTGTCAGCTCGGTCGGGGTGGGGGCGGTCGACCGCCCGCGTCACTGCCGAATGTCAAAGCCCTTTACGTCGGGGGGTACAACAGGACGGCAAGGAAACCATGCAGGGTCAAAACCAGCAGCAGGCCTACGACCGGGGAATCACCATCTTCTCCCCCGACGGCCGCCTCTACCAGGTGGAGTACGCCCGCGAAGCGGTCAAGCGAGGAACGGCGAGCATCGGTGTCCGCACGCCCGAGGGCGTCGTCCTCGTCGTGGACAAGCGCACCCGCTCCCCGCTCCTCGAGGGCTCCAGCGTCGAGAAACTGCACAAGGTCGACGACCACGTCGGCGCCGCCAGCGCCGGTCACGTCGCCGACGCCCGCCAGCTCATCGACTTCGCGCGCCAGCAGTCGCAGGTCGAGCGCGTGCGCTACGACGAGCCCATCGGCGTCCGCACGCTCACGAAGGAAGTCACCGACCACATCCAGCAGTACACGCAGGTCGGCGGCGCGCGCCCGTTCGGCGTCGCGCTCCTCGTCGCGGGCGTCGAAGACGGCGAGCCCCGCCTCTTCGAGACGGACCCCTCCGGCACCTCCAACGAGTGGAAGGCCGTCGCCATCGGCTCGAACCGCGGCGACATCCAGGAGTTCCTCGAGGACGAGTACGAGGCCGACCTGGACGTCGACGGCGGCATCGACCTCGCGCTGCGCGCCCTGAACGAGGGCCGGGACGGCGCGCTCCAGGGCGAGGGCGTCGGCGTCGCCGTCGTGGACGCCGAGACCGGGACCTACCGCGAACTCGAAGCCGAGGAGTCCCAGTCCTACATCGACGACATCGAGGCCGTCGAGACGGACGACGAAGAGACCGAGGAGTAACACACCTCCACCCGGACGCCGGGCGTCGTGGCGGCCGGCAGCCGGATTGCGGCGGTGTCGACCCGCGGACCAGTCCTTTTGCGTCTCCGCCGCCTACCGAGTGCCGTGAGCGAACAGCACCAGCGACCGATGCGCGTGGCGGACAGCGAGGAACTCGGCGACGTGCTCGCCGACCACGACCGCGTGCTCGTGGAGTTCTACACGAAGGGCTGCACGCTGTGCCAGTCCATCGAGCCCGTGCTCGGGAACGTCGCCAGGGAGACGGGCGTCCCCGTGGCGATGGTGAACCCCGGGGAGGACATCGACCTGGTCGACGAGTGGTCGGTTCGGAGCGTTCCGACGCTCGTGCTCGTCGAGGACGGGAGCGAAGTCGCGCGGCTCGCCGACGGCTTCCAGGGCGGGCAGGCAATCGAGGACTTCATCGCCGAGCACACGTAGCGCGAGCGCGACGGCGGAGAACACCCGCGGTTCCTACTCCCCGGAGAGCGACGGCAGGTGCGGGTCGCGGTTGGGGTTGCGGCCGTACGCCGGCAGCCCGTCGTCGAGCTGGTCGGTGAGCACGCGCCGCAGCCGGTTCAGGCTCGTCTGGTCGAGTTCGTAGCGGTCGGCGAGCCGGCGGAACGTCGGCTCGTCCGTGACGTCGTGGCGCTTGTACCGCTCGAACAGCTCCTCCATGCGGCCCTGCGTGAGTTCCGCGCCGTCGAGGTCGTCGAGCCCGAAGTACTCGCGGCGGTCGACGTCGACGACGTGCCGGACGACGACCAGCGCGACCTTCTCGATGGCGCGCTGGCTGCCGAACGCCGTCAGGTCGATCTCGTCCATCACGCCGAGCGCGACGTCGCGCTGCCACGGCGTCACGCCGATGGCGTTGCAGAGCGCTTGCGTGGTGCGCAGCCGGTCGAGCCGGTGGGCGCGCTCGCTGTGGCCGTCGGTGGCGTGGTGGCGTTCGTCGTGCAGCCGCCGCACGCTCTCCGAGACGTCGGCGTCCGGGGACTCCGCGCGGCCGATGACGGTGGCGCTCGGGGAGACGACGCCCCACTGGCGGACCGTCGAGTCGCGGCGGGCTTCCGCGCGGGAGAGCGACCCCGAGCCCGTTCGGGTGTCGACCTCCCGCTCGTCGCCGTCGTCCCACCGGATGGCGGAGCCGGCGTCTGCTGGCATACGCCCAGTTCCGTGCTTCCGCCGAATAAATCCTCGGCCCGGCGACGCCGCTCGTGGACGCGGCTACCCGGAGAATCCTCGCTCGTATCTATCCGTTGTCGCCAGAGTCACTTAAACGGCTGCCGGCGAGCGCGGGTGGCTGGCGACGGAACGACCCGGACACGTGCGCCGTCACTGCGAGCCGAGGGCAGTGGCTGCGGGACGAGACAACCACCAGAACACCGCACGTCGCCGCTCGTATCTACTGCTTGTCGCCAGAAGAACTTAAAGAGAGACGGGGTGGCCCGTTCTCCGAGACCCGCCGCGCGCTCGCCGCTGCCGGTGGGCGAACGCCTTTGCAGCCGGGCGCGCACGCTCCGGACATGCACGCAGGCTCACTCGCAGCCGCGCTCCGCGCGGGCGACTCGCCGGTCGGCGCGTGGTCGACCATCGGCCACCCGGTGGTCGCCGAAGTCCTCGCCGACGAAGCCTTCGACTTCGTGGTGCTGGACGGCGAACACTCCGAGAACACCATCGACGACCTCGCAGCGGGCGTGCGCGCCGTGGAGGCGTCGGACGGCGGTGCCGACCCGGTCGTCCGCGTCGCCAGCTCGGACGCCGCCGACATCCGGCGCGTCCTCGACCTCGGCGTCGCCGGCGTCGTCGTCCCGCAGGTCGACTCCGCCGACGAGGCCCGGGACGCGGTCGAGGCAGCGCACTACCCGCCCGACGGCGTCCGGGGCGTCGCCGGTAGCCGGGCGTCGGGCTACGGCAGCGACCTCGCCGAGTACGTCGAGACGGCTAACGAGGCGGTCGCGACGATGCTCCAGATAGAGACTGCGGGCGCCGTCGACGACGTCGACGAGATCGCCGCCCTCGACGGTCTGGACGCGCTGTTCGTCGGTCCGGCTGACCTCTCGGCGCGCCTCGGGGTCTTCGGCGAGTTCGACGCGCCGGTGTTCCGGGACTCGATCGAGGCGGTCGTCGCGGCCGCGGAGAACGAGGGGGTTCCGGTCGGCACGCTCGCGACGACGCCCGACGAGGTCGCGGTCCGGCGCGACGACTGGGGGATGGACTTCGTCGTCGCCGGCACCGACGTCGGCTCCCTCCGGGCCGGCGCCCGCGAGTTCCTCGACGAAACGTAGTCGGCTTCAGACGCCCTCGACCAGCCGCTCGAGCTGGTTCGGGGGCACGGCGCCGCGGGCGCCGTGACCGTCGTAGACGAACGTCGGCACGCCCGTGATGCCGAACTCGCGGGCGTCGGCGAACTCGTCGCGCAGGCGGTCCCGCCACGCCTCGTCGTCGACGACCTCGCGGATTTTCTCGCCGTCGAGACCGACGTTCGCTGCGAGGTCGGCGAGCACGTCGCGGTCGCCGACGTCCCGTCCGTCCTCCCAGAGCGCCGTGAAGACCGCCTCGTCGAACGCGAGCCACTGCTCGGGGTGCTCCTCGCGGACGTACAGCGACGCCACCTGCGCGAGGAAGCCGTCGACGTCACCGACGAGGTCCGTGCTCATCTCGTCGGCGCCGTACTCGTCGCGGAGTCGTTCGACGTTCTTCCGCGCTTCCTCGTAGTACTCCTCGTCTTTCCCGGAGTCGACGCTGTCGTCGAGCGTGCCGTCCGGGCGGCGCTGGCGGCTCCGCAGGTCGAAGGGCTGCCAGTCGATGTCGAGTGGCTCCTCGCGGGAGTCCTGGTAGTCGTCCAGGGACTGTCGGCCCAGGTAACAGAACGGACAGACGTAGTCCGAGTAGATGGTGATGGTGTCGCTCACGCTCGCGGGTACGGCAGCCCGACAAAAGAGCGCGCCGCCTCCGGGGGTGCGTGCCGATAGCGGCCGCTCGCGAGTAACTCCCCACAGAACGCGGCGTCACGCCGCTCGTATCTACTGATTGTCGCCAGAACCACTTAAACGAATGTCGGACGGCAGACGTGTCTGGCCGGCACTGGCCAGCGCCGGAGCTACGAGGTGAACTACCAACAGAACACTGTCCGTCGCCGCTCGTATCTACTCCTTGTCGCCAGAATCACTTAAATCGCGTCGAGGCAACACGCTCGGTGGAGTACCCACGGCACGGCCGCCAGACCAGTCGTCTGGTGGCGAGTAGCCGCGCCGGCGCGGGCGACTCGTGGCACCCGCCCCGTCGGCGTTCGCTCGGCGGCGGCGCGTCTCCGACGGCCCGGTGCCGGGGCCGCGTTTCGTCTCTCTCCCGTCGCCGCCGGGCCGCTACCCGCCACGGCTGCGCTCGCAGTGCCACTCGGTCTCTCGTGGCTGCCGCGAGCACACCCGGTCGCTTTTGCGCGCCGCCGTCCAACCCACGGCCGTGACGCGCACGCTCACCGACCCGGGCCTCGACGCCGCCGCCGACTTCGCCAGCGATGCGGCCGGCGACGCGCTCGCGGTCTCACTGGTCGGCGCGTGCGAGGCGACGTTCTCGGGGCGGGCGGAGCGCCGGCTCCCCGGCGGCGTCCGACAGCTACTCTGGAAGCCCGACGACACCCTGCTCGTCCACGGCGCGTCGGGCCGGGACCCCGACGCCTGGGCGTCCGGCGGCGCCGTCGCCGTCGAACTGCGAGACGACCGCCTCGTCGTCGAGACGGACGGCGGCGCCGCGGACGCCCTCCGCGTCCGGTTCGCCGCGGTTCACGCCGCGACGGCCTTCGACCCGACCGGCGCGGCCGCCACTGTCTCGGGCACCGAGTCCGACCTCAAGGAGCGCGTGCTCGCCGACCCCGACCTCGTCGAACCCGGTTTCCGGCCGCTCGCCACCGAGCGCGAGACGCCCGCGGGCCGCGTCGACGTCTACGGCCGGGACGCCGACGGGACCGTCGTCGCCGTGGAACTGAAGAACGTCCGCGCCGGCCCGTCGGCGGCCTCCCAGCTGGAGCGGTACGTGACGGCGCTCCGCCGAGACCTCCACGCGGACGCGACGGTGCGCGGCGTCCTGGTCGCGCCCGGCGTGACGGAGAAGACTCGGCGGCTGCTCGCCGAGAGCGGCCTGGCGTTCTCCGAGGTCTCGTGACGCGGGCCGGCCCAGTAGCGGCTCTGCTACTCGCCCTCCTCGGCGTAGTTGGCGGTCGCCGTCACCGCGTAGCGAGCGATTTCGAAGCGCGGGTCCTCCTCGAACGTCGCCGCCCACTGCCAGGTGTCGCCGGCCTCGAGTCGGCCGTGGTCCGTCTGCGCGGTCGCCGAGTCGGCGATGTCGTCCTCGGACGCGTTCCCGTCCCAGAGACTCACCTCGACGGTGACGTCCGAGAACGCCCGGTCGCCGTCGTTCGTGGCGTCGCCCGCCACGACGACGCCCCTCTCGCCGGCGCGCTGGAATACCAGGTCCGCCAGCAGCAGGACGTCTGACTCCTGCTGTGTCACCGGCCCGACGGCGTCTGCGGCCGGCGCTGGGTTCTCGGGCGCGTTCCGGACGACAGTCGTCGAGACGTCCACGTCGCCACCGCCGCTGTCACTCGTCCCGGTACAGCCCGCGAGTCCTGCGCTCACCGCCGCGAGACTGGTCGCCCGAAGGAACGTTCGTCGGTTCATGGTGGTCTGGTTGTGGTCGCGCACTCTGGCCGCGTCCGCGGTTATCTCGCCGCGAGCGCGGCGACGCTACTCGCCTGCAGCGTCGTTGCCCGTGGCTGTCCGCCTGCCGCCGACCCGCAGTCGGGAGTAGTGGTGTCGGCGGCGAGCCCGAAAAAGCCGGGCGTCGCTTTCGTCCCGTACGGGCGGTCAAATCACCGGTAGGGGTGCCGTACTAGCGTCGAACGCTCCGCCGTCTTTCGCTCAGGTGTCTCGCTTCAGGTCGTTGAGGACGTTCAGCGCCTCCACGGGCGTCAGCTCCGCGACGTTCACGTCGGCCAGTCGCCGGGCCAGGTCGCTCGGCGCCTCTCTGTCGTCGCCCGGCGCGTCCCCGTTGCGTTCGCTCGCAGCGCTCTCCTCGGCCGCCGGCTCCCGGGCGTCGAGGAACTCGCGGGCGCGCTCGACGACGGTGTCGGGGACGCCGGCCGTCCGGGCGACTTCGACGCCGTAGGACGCCGTCGCGGCGCCCGGCTGGACTTCGTGTTCGAACGTGACGCCCTCCGGGGTCCGGGTCGCCGCGAAGTGGAGGTTCACGGCGTCCGGGAGGCCCTCGGCGTCCGCGGTGAGCTCGTGGTGGTGGGTGGCGAACAGCGTCGTCGCGCCGACCTCGTCGTGGACGTACTCGGTGACGGCGCGCGCGATGGCGAGGCCGTCGGTCGTCGACGTGCCCCGTCCCACCTCGTCCAAGAGGACCAGCGAGTCGTCGGTCGCGGCGCGGAGAATCGACGCGAGTTCGGTCATCTCCACCATGAACGTCGACCGGCCGCCCGCGATGTCGTCGCTCGCGCCGACGCGCGTGAAGATGCGGTCGACGACCCGGAGGCGGGCGTCCGCGGCCGGGACGAAGCTGCCGGCCTGCGCGAGCAGCACGATGAGAGCGACCTGCCGCATGTACGTCGACTTCCCGCTCATGTTCGGGCCCGTGACGACCGCGACGCGGCGGTCGCCGTCCAGGTCCGTGTCGTTCGGCACGAACCCGGGTTCGGTGCGCTCGACGACCGGGTGGCGGCCGCCCTCGATACAGATGCCGTCACCGCCCACCTCGGGGCGGGCGTAGTCGTGGGCGGCGGCGACCGTGGCGAACGACGCGAGCGCGTCCAGGGCGGCGAGCGCCCGGGCGACGTCCTGCATGCGCTCGGCCTCGGCCGCGACGCGGTCCCGGACCTCGCAGAACAGGTCGTACTCGAGGTCCTGGGCGCGCTGCTCGGCGCGCACGATCTCCTCCTCGCGCTCCTTGAGTTCGGGCGTGACGTACCGCTCGGCGTTCTTCAGGGTCTGGCGGCGCTGGTAGTCGTCGGGGACGGCGTCCGTGTTGGCCTTCGTCACCTCGATGTAGTAGCCGTGGACGGCGTTGTTCCCGACCTTCAGCGAGTCGACGCCCGTGCGCTCGCGCTCGCTGGCTTCGAGGTCGTCGACCCAGGCCTTCCCCGAGCGCTCGGTCTCTCGGAGGTCGTCGAGCGTCTCGTCGTAGCCGTCCCGGACGACGCCGCCCTCCGTGAGTTCCTGGGGCGGGTCCGGGACGATGGCCGAGTCCAGCAGGTCCCGTATCTCCGGGAGGTCGTCCAGTTCGGCCCGCAGGCCTCGGAGCTTCTCGCAGTCCGCGTCCGCCAGCAGCCCCCGCACTTCGGGCACGACGTCGAGGGTGTCTTTCAGCGAGCGCAGGTCCCGGGCGTTCGCGCGCCCCCGGGAGACTCTGGAGACCAGCCGCTCGACGTCGTAGACGTTCCGCAGGTGCTCGTGGAGCTCCTCGCGCGTGAGGGGGTCGCCGACGAGTTCGCCGACAGCGTCGTGGCGCGCCTCGATGGCGTCCCTGTCGACGAGCGGTCGCCGGAGCCAGTCGGTGAGTTCGCGGCGGCCGAGCGCACACGCCGTCTCGTCGAGCACGTCCACGAGCGCGGTCCCCTTCGCGCCGTGGACGCTGCGCTGCTCGAACAGTTCGAGGCTGCGCAGCGCGACGGCGTCCATCTGGAGGTACTCGCGGGGGTCGTAGCGCGTGACGTGGTTCAGGTACTCCAGGCGCTGGTGCCCCTCGCCCCCTCGCGTGTACTCGGCGTACGACAGCAGCGCGCCGCAGGCCCGCACCTCGGCGTCCGCAGCGAGCGCGTCCACGCTCCCGAAGTAGGAGGCGACGCGCTCCCGGGCGCTCGCGTGCTCGAACGCCGCGTCGTCGTACTCCGCGACGAACGCCTCGTCCGCGAACCGGTCCGGGGCGACCCCCGGCCCGACGACGAGTTCGGCGGGCGCGAACCGCCCGAGTTCGTCCCGCACCCGGGGCTCGTCGTCGAGGCTCGTCGCGTAGAACTCGCCCGTGGAGACGTCCAGCAGGGCGAGCCCGAAGCCGCCGCCCGCGTCACCAGCGAGTGCGGCGACGAAGTTGTTGTCCGCGCCCGAGAGCAGTTCGTCCTCGGTGACGGTGCCCGGCGTGACGATGCGGGTCACCGCGCGGTCGACCACGCCCGTGACCTCGTCGGGGTCCTCGACCTGGTCGGCGACCGCCACCCGGTAGCCGGCGTCCAGCAGGTCCTCGATGTACGGCTCGGCGTTGTCGATGGGAACGCCCGCCATCGGGTAGCGGCCCGTCGAGTCCTCGCGAGCGGTCAGCGTCACCTCGCAGATGCGGGCCGCCGCCTCGGCGGCCTCGCAGAACAGCTCGTAGAAGTCCCCCACCTGGAAGAGGACGAGGGCGTCGTCGTAGCGCCGCGTGAGCTCGAAGTACTGGCTCATCATCGGCGTCAGGTCGCCCTCGCTGTCGGCCATCGCGTCCGGGGGGCCGAGCGCCGCGTCCATGCCCGACGGGAACGGGACGCCGGCTGTTATGCTCACCGATTCCGGGGACGACGCGCCCTCAGAGCAGGCCGGCGAGCACGAGCAGCGCGACGCTCACGACGCCGGCGGCCCCGAACCACGGGGTCGCGTCGTCGGCGGCCGCGGCCACGTCGACGCCGTCGGCGGTGAGTCGGCTCGTCGCGACGTGCGCCAGCCCCGCCAGCACCAGCCACAGCCCGGTCATCCCGACCACGAGGTGGCCCCGGGAGGACTCGGCGAGCGCCTCGAACGTGTAGAGGTTCCCGGCGAGGTGGCCGCCGGACAGGAACATCACGAGGACGCTCGCGACGCTGAGTTTCGTGAAGCGGTCGGCGATCCACTCGACGGGCGCGGCGTCGAGGACGCCGCTGCGCGCGGCCGGGACGACGAACAGCGCGACGGCGAGGGTGCTCCCGGTCCACGCGGCACCGAACACCGCGTGAACGACGCGAGCGACAGTGACGTCGAAGCTCATTGCCCCGGAGTTTGCAGACCACGGGAAATAACGCGTCGGTCTCGGTCGGGCCGGCGGGCCCGCCCGCCGCGGCGAGGATTAAGTACCAGGGCACCGTCGGCGGAGGCGTGCGAACCGACCGAATCCTCGTCGCCGGCGAGACGCTCGTCGACCTGTTCCCGGACGGCGACGGCAACCTCGCGGCGGTCGCGGGGTTCGTCCACCGGCCCGGCGGCGCGCCCGCGAACGTCGCCGCCGGCCTCGCCGCGCTCGGCGACCCGCCGGTGCTCTGGACGCGACTCGGCGCCGACCCGTTCGGCGACTTCCTCGCCGACGCCCTCGCCGACTGCGGCCTCCCCGACGACTTCGTCGTCCGGGGGGACGCGCCGACCGCGCTCGCCGTCGTCTCCCCGACGCCGGACGGCGACCGGTCGTTCTCGTTCTACGAGCGAGACACCGCCACGCTCGCCTTCGAGACCGGCGCAGTCCCCGACGACGCCCTCGCCGGCTTCGAGTGCGTACACGTCGGCGGCGTCGCGCTCGCGAACCCCGCGGGCCGCGAGGCGACCCTCGACCTCGCTCGTCGCGCCACCGACGCGGGCTGCGTCGTCTCCGTCGACCCGAACTACCGGCCGGCGCTTTGGCGGGACCCGGACGAGGCGACGGACGCGCTCCGGGCACTCCTCGCGCTCGCGGACGTGGTGTGCTGTAGCGCCGATGACCTCGCGCCGCTCGGCCTCGGCGAGCTCGCGCGACACGACCCCGAGGCCGCGGCCGCCGACCTGCTCGCCGGCGGGCCGGCGACGGTGTTCCTCACCCGTGGGTCGGCGGGCGCGGCGGTCGTCTCCGACGCCACCGCCAGCGGCGAGCGCGTCGCGCACTCGCTGCCCGCCTTCGACGTGGACGTGACCGACGCGACTGGCGCGGGCGACGCCTTCTGCGCCGGCGCGCTCTCGCGGTTCGAGCCCGGGCTGTCCCCCGCGGAACTGCGCGACACGCTGGCGTTCGCGTCCGCCGCCGGCGCGCTCGCGACCACCGTGTCCGGCGGACTGGGGGCAGTTCCCGGCCGTGCGGCGGTCCGGCGGCTCGCAGAGACCACTAACGCTTAGTCGCCGCCCCGCCGACCCCGCTGTATGCGACTCGAAGCGTACTGGGGGGTCGGCCCGAAGACGGCCGAGCGCCTGGAGACCGAGCTGGGGACCGCCGACGCCGTCGACGCCATCGAGTCCGCCGACGTGCGCGCGCTCGTCGACGCCGGCATCTCGCGGGGGCGGGCGACGCGCATCCTGCGGCGCGCGAACGGCGGCGCGGGACTGGACGCGCTCGCGACCGACGACACCCGCGCGGTGTACAAGGACCTCGTCGAGCTCGTCGCCGCCCACGCCGTCACGCGGCACGCCGGCGACCGCATCCGGGTACTCACGCCGCTGACCGACCGCGCGGAGACGACCGAGCGGCTGGACCGCGTCGAGGCCGCCCGCGACACCTGGCGGGGGTTCGACGAGGGCACCAGGGCGGCTGTCCTCTCGGTGTTCGACGAGCACGACGGCGACAGCCGCCGGGCGGCCGTGCGGACGGCGCTCGCGCTGCGGGACGCCGGCGCGACCGACGGCGTCTTCGCGTCCGTCGCGAGCCTCGACCGCGAGGCGCTGGCTGCGGCCGCCGACGCCCTCCAGTACCTCGGCGACGACGGCGTCAGGGCGGGCGCAGACGCGAAACTCGACCGGCTCCGGGAGCGCGCAGACACGCTCTCGGCGCTCGAACGCGACACCTTCGACGTGCTCGAAGCGGTGCGCTCGGAGGGCGTCGAGGGCACCGAGGAGTTCCGGACCGCGTTCGTCCAGTACGTCGCCGACGAGGCCGACGTGGAGTCGCGGCTCGTCCGGGACGCGATGGCGGCGGACGCCGCGGACGCAGCGGACTTCGTGAGCACGACGCTCCGGGACCTCGCGGCTGACGTCCGGGAGCGCGCCGCGGACCGCGAGCGCGACGTGGCGGCCGACCTGCGAGGCGACCTCTCCGCGGCCCGCGACGAGGTCGAGGCCGCGGTCGACGCCGTCAGCGACCTCGCCTTCCACCTCTCGCTGGCGCGGTTCGCCGAGGCCCACGCCCTCACCCGGCCGGAGTTCGTCGACGGGGACGCGCTCGCGGTCGAGGACGCCCGGAACGTCGCCCTCGAAGCGGACGGCGAGGACGTCCAGCCGGTCACGTACGCCGTCGGCGACCACGAACTGGCGGGGGCGCCCTCGGGCGACCGGGTGACGGTGCTGACGGGCGCGAACTCCGGCGGGAAGACGACCCTGCTGGAGACGCTCTGCCAGGTCGCCTTGCTCGCCCGGATGGGGCTCCCGGTGTCCGCCGCGCGCGCCAAGGTCGGCCGCATCGACTCGGTGGTCTTCCACCGCCGGCACGCCTCCTTCAACGCCGGCGTGCTGGAGGCCACGCTGAACTCCGTCGTCCCGCCGCTGTCGACGGGCGAGCGCACGCTGATGCTGGTCGACGAGTTCGAGGCCATCACCGAACCCGGCAGCGCCGCCGACCTCCTCCACGGCCTCGTCACGCTCACCGTCGACGAGGACGCCCTCGGCGTGTTCGTCACCCACCTCGCCGACGACCTCGAACCGCTGCCGGACGCCGCCCGCCTCGACGGCATCTTCGCCGAGGGCCTGGACGGAGACCTCGACCTGCTCGTCGACTACCAGCCGCGGTTCGACACCGTCGGGAAGTCCACGCCGGAGTTCATCGTCTCCCGGCTGGTGGCGGACGCCGACGACCGCGCCGAGCGCGCCGGCTTCCGCACCCTCGCGGCCGCCGTCGGCGAGGAGGCCGTCCAGCGCACGCTCGCGGACGCCGAGTGGTCGGAGTAACGCTTTCCTCGCCGGCGGGATTCTCCCCGCCCGTGCCGCTCATCCACGAATCCGACCTGGACTGGTCCGAGACCGACGAGGGCGACGCCCGCTTCCGCCGCAAGCGGCTCGGCGCGGCCGCCGGCGGCGACGGCCTCGGCGCCAGCCTCTACGAACTCCCGCCCGGCGAGCGCTCGTGGCCGTACCACTACCACACCGGAAACGAGGAGGCCATCTACGTCCTCGCGGGCGAGGGCATGCTCGTGCTCGACGGCGACGAGCACACCGTCGAGGCCGGCCACTTCGCCGTCTTCCCGCCCGACGAGTCCGGCGGCCACCGCGTCGTCAACGACTCCGAGGACGCCCTTCGGTACCTCGCCGTCTCCACGATGAACGACCCGGACGTCACGGTCTACCCCGAGACGGAGAAAATCGGCGTGTACGCGGGGGCACCACCGGGCGACCACGGCGAGCGGCTGGTGGACGGCTACTACGACCGGGACGCCACCGTCGACTACTGGGAGTGACTGTCTGGCGGCGGTCCGGCGCCGCCGCTCACACGCGGCCGACTCGACGGCGTCCATGCCGACAGCCGCGGACGGGGGCGGCAAAAGTGTTCGTGCCGGCACGGACCACGCAGCGACCGCACCGACCGACGGCTTTTCCGCCTGCCCGCCGTCGACCGCGCTATGGTCGACCCAACCGTGGTTCCGTCGCTCGCCGGCGTCGCCGTGCTCCTGGCGGTGTCTGCGTTCTTCTCCAGCACGGAGATCGCGCTGTTCTCGCTGTCCGACGACCGCATCGCCGAACTCGCCGGCCGCCCCGGGAGCGCTGACCTCGCGGACCTCCGCGGAGACCCCCACCGGCTGCTCGTGACCATCCTCGTCGGGAACAACGTCGTGAACATCGCGATATCGAGCATCCTCACCGTGCTGCTGGTGGCGTACCTCCCGCCGGAACTCGCCGTCGCCGGGACGACGCTCGCGGCGACGGTGCTGGTCCTCGTCTGCGGGGAGATTCTCCCGAAGTCCTGGGGGCTCGCGAACGCCGAGTCGTGGGCGCTGCGCGTCGCGGAGCCGATGCGCTACGTCGGCCTGCTGCTGTGGCCGGTGACTGTCGTCTTCGACACGCTGACCCGCGGGCTCTCCGGCGCGACCGGCGGCGACCCCGACATCGAGCGGGAACTGCTCGACGACGAGTAGCTACGGCCACTCCGCGTCGGCGTCCTCGATGGGCGCCGCGACGACGCCCTCGCGCTGGGCGAGGCTGCGAGCGTGCGGGAGACAGACGTCCCGGTCCGGGCCTCGCGGGTCGTGAATCCGGACGGCCGCCGGTCGCCGGCAGCCGTCCTCCGCGCAGTCCATCAGAGCCGGCGTGCCATCATCACCTCGTCCACGTAGTCGTCGCCGAGGCGGTAGTGGTCCGCGCGCCGCGCTTCGACCTCCCAGCCGCGGTCTTCGAGGAACGCGATTGCCTCCTCGTTGGTCGACGGCGCGCTGTTGTACAGCTTCTCGTAGCCGCGGCTCTGGGCCCACTCCAGGCCGCGCTCGAGGAGGTGGCTGCCGATGCCGTGACCGCGGTACGTCTCGATGACGCCGACCGTGAGCTTCGCCGTGTGCGCGAGCTTCTCCAGTTCGGAGCCGGCGAGGTGGACCCAGCCGACCACGTCCTCGCCGACGGTGGCGACGAAGAACATGCGCTCCTCGACTTCGTTGTGCCGGAGCAGGACGTCCTCGTGGTCGACGACGTCGGCGACTGACTCCGCCTCGATGTAGCTGCCCTCGTCGGCCACCTGCCGGATCGCGCCGACGAGGCCCGTGAGGTCGGACTGGCGGGCGGGTCGAACGACGAACTCCACGTCGTCGGCGCGGTGTTCCTCGGCGGCCGCGTCCTCGAACGCGACGGCGACGGTGTCGTCCTCGACTGTGAGGTAGCCGTCGCGTCGCAGGATGGCGACGTGGTGTCTGATGCCCCGCGGGTCGACTCTGAGACTCGACTCCAGGTCGTCGAACGAGCACTCGCCGTGGCGCTCTACGTAGTTGTACACCCGTTCGCGGTCCTCGTGGCCGAACTCCAGGCGCCGCTCCTGATTCATCATAATCATTCATACAAAACCCGAGTATTTATTTCTTTGTCACGTGTTAACGCGGGCCGTCTCCGGGGACGCGTGTCAGCAGCGCCGCCGTGTCCGCGACGTTCCGCGTGTCGACGAGCACCTCCGCGGCCTGCCGGAGCGAGACGTCGACGTCGCGCTCGACGCCGTGACAGCGCGCGTACAGCCCCAGCCACGTGCTGACGGCGTCCCCCAGTCGCGACACCTCCGCCTCGCTGAACGCCGCCAGGTCGCCGCCGGTGCGGCCCTCCACGTAGACGGAGATGGCTGGCCCCACGCCCTCTCGGAGGTACGCCATCGCCCGCGCCTCGTCCGGCGGGTCGGCCGGCGCCTCGAAGCGCTCCCGGTCGCGCTCTGCGCGCGCCGCCAGCGCCTGCACGCGCTCCCAGTGCGCAGACCGCTCGCCCGGCTCGCTGCGCTCGCCGTCTGCAGTCATCCCTCCCGGAACTCCACGCCTTTCCCCCCGCGCGGGTGCTCCCAGTCGGTCTCCGCGACGACCGCACACGTCCCGCACTCCACGCAGGGCTGCGTGTCCAGGCTCACGACGCGCTCCTCGTCGCCGTTGGACTCGACGGTCTCCGAGCGATAGCAGCCGCCGCCGAAGTCCTCGGCGCTCACCGGACACGCCGTCACGGCCGTGCCGCTGGCCGCGTACAACTCGTCGCGGACCTCGATGTGGGCGTTCCCGACGTCCGTGTCGTAGGTCAGGTCGCCGATGCGGTCGGCGAGACTCGGCGGCTCCACGTCGGACTCGCCGGTGATGCGCTCCCCGAGTTCCTCCGCGAGCACTGTCGGAATCGTCACGTAGGACGTCTTCGTGTCCGGAATCGCGCCGAGCACGAACGGGGAGTTGAACAGCCGCTCGACGGTGCCCTCCAGCGCCCGCAGGCCGACCCGGCCGAGCGGCGAGTCCACGACCGCCTCGGTCACCTGCTCGACGGTCTCGCGTTCGGTGATGGCGCTGGACGCCCGGTAGCGCGCCGGCCGCAGGTCGTCCATCACGCCCTCCGCGTGGAGCTTCTGCTCGTAGAGCTCGCCCGCGGTCGCGTTCCCGCGCGTCCGCGAGGTCACGAACGCCTCCGCGGCGAGGCCGCCCGCCGACACGGCGTGGTTCATCCCCTTGATGATGGGGCCCTGGGCCTGCATCTGGCCGGCCGCGTCCCCGACCAGCAGCAGGCGGTCCTCGTGGGGCGACGGGTGCGCCATCCGCTTCGAGTCCGGCACGAGCTTCGCCGAGTACTCGACCTCGTCGTCGTCGCCGTCCAGCCACTGCGCGAGCAGCGGGTGCGTGAGCAGGTCGTTCAACAGCTCGTGGGGTTCGGCGCGCTCGTCGGCCAGCGAGTCCAGGTGGAACACCGTCCCGATGGACAGCGTGTCCTCGTTCGTGTAGAGGAAGCCGCCGCCCCGCACGCCGTCGAAGAGGTCGCCCGCGAACAGGTGGGAGGCCCCCTCGTCCTCGCTCACGTCGAAGCGTTCCTCGACGGCGCCGTCCGGCAGGTCGACGACGGCCTTCACGCCCTGGAAGTAGTCCTCGCTGTCGTCCCAGTCCATCAGCCCGGCGTCCCGCGCCAGCTCGGAGTTCACGCCGTCCGCGGCAATCACGACGTCAGCCCGGATGGGGTCGAGTTCGTCGCAGGTCACGCCCACGATTTCGCCGTCTTCTCGCAGAAGCCCGTTCACGCGGACTTCCGTGAGGAGGCCGCCGCCCGTCTCCCGGGTGAGTTCGTGGACGCGGTCGGCGAGCCACGAGTCCATCTTCCGTCGGAGCACGGCGTCACACCACGCCGTCCCGTCGGTGTGGACGCCCTCCAGGTCGATGGTGTGGACCCGGTCGCCGGCGACGTTGTGGATGTACGACTCCGTGACGGGGCGCTCCGTGGCCGCCTCCCGGAAGCCGGGGAACAGGCCGTCCATCGTGTAGGGCGCGTCCGCCTCGGCGAACAGCAGGCCGCCGCTGACGTTCTTCGCGCCGGCGTCGACGCCGCGTTCGAGGACGAGCGTCTCCACGTCGTTGGCCGCCAGCGTCGCCGCCGCCGCCGCGCCGCCCGGTCCCGCGCCGACGACGACCGCCTCGTAGTGCTCGTGGTCAGTCATCGCCGACACCCCCTGCCGCGAGGGCCGCCTCGTCTAGCTCCCCGGACTCCAGGGCCTCGGTGAGCGCCGGCAACACCTCGAAGAGGTCGCCTCGGACGTAGTAGTCCGAGAAGTCCCGGATGTCGGCGTCCGGGTCCGTGTTCACGGCGACGATGGTGTCGGACTCGTCCATCCCGACCTTGTGCTGGACGGCGCCGCTGATGCCCGCCGCGACGTACAGCTTCGGTTCGACGACCTGCCCGGTCTCGCCAATCTGGCGCTCCTCGGCGGCGTACTGCTCGACGTGGCCGTCGAAGTCGTAGGAGGACGTGACGATGCCCCGCGTGATGCCGAGCGCGGCGTCCTCGAAGGCGTCCCTGAGTTCGAGGCCGAGTTCCATCCCCTCGGTGGGGTCGTCGCCGATGCCGCGGCCGAGCGCCACCACGACGTCGTGGCCCGTGAGGTCGACGCCCGAGTCGAGTTCGTCGTACTCGGTGACCTCGACGCCGAACCACTCCTCGGGGAGCGCGAAGTCGTACTCGTAGGTCTCGCCCTCGCGGGCGGGGTCGGGCTCGGGCGCCTCGAAGCTCCCCGGAATCACGGACGCCGCCTGCGGGTGGAACTCCCGCGTGGGGTTGTCCAGACAGAGGATGGTGGAGTACTCGAACCCGGAGAAGTCCGGGCGCTTCATGTGGAGGACGGCCTCGAACTCGCGCTTGTCGCCCTCCCGTCCGGTCTTCGCCGGGTTCGAGACGACCGTGTCGTCGATGTACAGCCCCGAGCAGTCCGACGCGAGTCCGGAGTCCAGTTCGCCCTGCACGAGCGCCGAGAGGTCCCGGCCGTTGTTCGTCGCCGGGAACAGCACGTACCGGGGCTCGTCGTAGTCCCGCCACGACGAGTCCCCGGCGTCCGGCTCCTCGTCTAACTCCCCGCCGGCGCGGGCCATCCCCGAGAACAGCTCCGTGTACGGCGTGTGCCGGAACCGTTCGAGTTCCGGGTCGTCCTGGTAGACCACCACGTCCGCGCCGAGTTCCACCACCTCCTCGGTGCGGTCCGCGACGCCGTCGCCGAGCAGCACGGCGACGACGCGCTCGTCTCGGTCGTACTCGTCGTTGTAGCCGTCCATCAGCCGGCGGGCCTTCCCGAGCATCTCCCGGGAGACGTCCAGCAGTTCCCCGTCGGTCGTCTCGCAGTACACCCACATGTCGCGGTAGGTGCCGTCCTCGAGGGCCTCGACGTACTGCTTGTCCGCGGTCGGGTGGTCGAGGTCCGGGTGGCGTTCCTCGGGCGGCTCGCGCTCCACGACCGTCTGCTCGGCGCTGCCCTGAATCGAGTCGATGCGCTTGTCCACGAGGCGGAGGACGTTGTCGCGGTCCTCGCCGCCCTCCTCGGCCGCTCGAATCTCCTCGAGGCGCTCGACGCTGTCGACGTCCTGGAGCGCGTTCGCGATGTCGGCGGGACTCATCTCCGTCGGGTCGAAGTCGCCGTCGCCGCCGTCGCCGTCCTCGCGGAACTTCTCGATGCGGGACTCGATGAGCTGTTTCGCGGGAGCGCGGTCCTCGCCGGCCTTCTCCGCCTCCAGAATCGCCTCCAGTTCGTCGACGTCCTCGACGTCCTGGACGGCGGGCCCGAGCTCCGAGATGTCGTACTCGCCGGGGTCCAGCGCCACGGTCAGTCACCCCCCGCGAACCGCGTCATCTCGTCCACGACCGCGCCCATCTCCTCAGGGTCGGCCGGGTCGACCGTCGTCGCGTCGCGCTCGGCGGGCGCCTTCGGTATCGGGTCGACGCCGGAGACGATGGTCGGCGAGCCGTCCAGCCCGATGAAGTCCGGGTCGAGGTTCAGGTCGCTGTGGTCCCAGACCGTCATGTGGTCCTCGTGCTCGTCGGCGCGCTCCTGTGTCTCCTCGCGGAGGTCCTTGTGCGTCAGGCGGTGCTCGGCCCGCCGGTAGGACGGGTCGAACTCGGGGTCGGTGACGACGAACGCCGGTAGCGGCGCCTCCACCGTCTCTATCTCGTCGACGTCGCCCGCGACGAGGCGCTTCGCCCGGAGCGTCTCCTCCTCGGTGTCGACGTCGAGCGCGACGACGTGCGTGACCAGCGGCCACCCCAGACACCACGCCGTCTGCGGGCCGGTGTGGCCGGTCTCCCCGTCGGCGGTCTTGAACCCCGCGAACACGAGGTCCGGCCGCTCGTCTAGCTGCCGGATGCCGGTCGCGACCGTGATGGCGGTCGCCCACGTGTCGGCGGCCGCCATCTCGCGGTCCGACAGCAGGTAGAGGTCGTCGGCGTAGACGGTCTCCATCGCCTCCCGGAGCACGTCCCCGTAGCCCGGCGGCCCCATGCTCATCACGCTCGTGGTGCCGCCCTGGCGCACCTTCGTCTGGAGGGCCGCCCGGAGCGCGTGCTCGTCGTTCGGGTTCATCACGGTCGGCGTGTCGCCGCGTTCGAGGTGTCCGTCCTCGTCGAAAGAGACCTGCCCCTCCCGGAAGTCCGGGACGCCCTTCGTGAGCGTGACCGTGTGCATCGTCACGCCCTCCCCGCTCGGCCGGCGTCGACGTCGATGGCGTCGACGGGGCAGACGTCGACGCAGAGCATGCAGTCGATGCACTGGCTCTCGTTGGCGGGGTCGGCCTTGAGTTCGGACTCGGGGTGGTCGGGGGCGTCGACCCACTCGAAGACGTCGACGGGGCAGTCCTCGACGCAGGCGCCGTCAGCGAGACAGATGTCGAAGTCGACGGCGACGTGGGTGCCGTGAATCCCGAGCTTCTCGGGCTCCTCGACCGGCCCCCACACGTCGTGGCCCTCGTGCGTGTCTACTCGCTCTCGGTTCTGTTCGAAGTTCGAGTCGATAGCCATGCGAATCACTCGCACTGTCGCCGCGCGCCCACAAAACTGTGCGGGTCGTTAATGACAGATTAACGGCCGCGAGCGCCGCGCTCCGCGCACACTGCCGCGCACGACCAGCCGGAACAGACCTGCGCGACAACGCCGCCGACCCACGGAGCTATCGCTACGTAGTCGGCGAAAAACGGGACGAATCGGCGGTTACGACTTGCGACGCTTGTCCGAGTTCGAGGACGGACGCACGTGCTCCGTGCCCTTCCCGCGGTTCTGGAGGCCGCGACCGCGCTGGCCCGCGCTCGTCTTCCCGCGGAACGCGCGGTTCTTCTGGGAGTCGTCGCAGATCCAGTTCAGGCTGTCGTCGTTCTGGATGGCGCCGTGCTCGGGGTCCAGCAGAATCACTTCGAACCACTTCTGCGAACCGTCTTCCCCGACCCAGTAGGAGTTCAGGGTGCGGAGGTTCACGTACTTCCGGCTCGCGCGCTCCTCGGCGATGCGCTGGAGGTTCTTCGCGCGACCGATGCGGTTGACGCCCTGGCGCTTCGTGCGGCGGCCCGCCTTGAACCGGGACTTCCGGGCGGTGCCTTTCCGGACGCTCACGCGAACGACCACGACGCCCTGCTTGGCCTTGTAGCCCAGTTCGCGGGCCTTGTCCAGCCGGGTCGGGTGGTCGACGCGCTCGATGGCGCCCTGCTTCCGCCAGTCCTGCTTGCGCTGCCACTGCAGCTCGGCGAGCTTCCCGTCGCTCGGGTCCCGCCACGCTTCCTTGATGTGAGAGTAGACGCTTCGTGCCATAGTTTGTCCGCGGGCGCTTGCCTGGTTCAACCCTCGCCTCGCGGCTGACGCCGCTCGGCCGAAACGAGGTCCGTCGGACCTCGCGGGTCACATCCCGTCCTGAGTGTTCAGGAGCCCACTGGAGCCCGCCGCCAGCGAGTTACTCCGGCTACTCCGCGGCCGGGGTTAAGAACTTCGGAACTACTCCACGTCGAACGCGAGGTCCGCGCGCTCGAACCGCAGCCCCGGCCCCTCGTAGGTCTCGACGAGCGTCGCGCCGTCGAAGTCCGTCGGCGCCAGGAACGCGACGACGGTGCGCGCGCTCTCATCCCCGGAGACCGGCGTCGGGAGCTGTGTCGACCGGAAGGCGTTGCTCGCGTTCTCGAACGTCTGCACCGACCGGAACGTGTCGTTGACCGCGAGCGCGAAGTACTCGCTGCGCAGCGCCACCGTCCCGTTGTCTCTCGCGGTCGTCTCGAGTTGCACGACGACGAACGTCTGGCCGTCGGGCGCCGAGTAGTTCCCCAGCTCGGTCTGCGTGCGCACGTCCCACTTCACGTCCGCCACCGTCTCGTTCGCGTCGGACAGCGACAGCGCCGTCACGGCCGGCCCGCTCGCGCCGCCGTCGCCGCCGTCCCCGAGCAACGGCACCGAGCCCAGCAGCGTCGGCCCGACGAACACGGCCGCCACCACCACCAGCGCCGCCACCAGAATCGGCACCACGGGGATGCCGGCCGGCACGGACACCGGCAGTGACGGAATCCGGTCGAACAGCCCGCCACCGGTGCCGCCGCCGGTCTCGAAGTCGTCGAGGAGGTGTTCGGCGTCCTCGTCCCGGACCGACGTCGCCAGCTCGTTCGGGTCCAGGAGGTGGACGTCGGCCGCGTCCGCGGCGCTCCGCGCACCCGTCGTGAACCGGCCGCGAGTCGCCATCACGCGGACGTCGACGCCCTTCTGGTCGCAGAACGCCGCGAAGTCCTCCACCTCCGAGGCGTCCACCTCGGTGTCGTCGGCGGGCCTGACGCCGATGAGCCCGCGCGTGCCGCCGTCCTTGTCGCCGGCGACGAGGTACGTCCCGTCGTCGTTCGGCGTGACCGACGCGTCCCAGCCCTTCTCCCCCCAGAACGCCGCGAGGAACTCGGGGAACGCCGACTCGTCCATCTCCTCGAACATCACCGACCCCCCGTGTGCCGTGCCAGTCCGTTCATACAGCGCTCGTTCACCTGCAAGGAGTGCGCCCACCCTGCATAAACTGTCGGGGTCACTCTCTCCCCGCGAGCAGTGCGCTCGCTGCCAGCGCCACCACGACCAGCACCGGCGACAGCGGCACCGTTCCGCCCGAACCGCCGCCGCCCGCTCTGTTCGGCGTCAGCGGCGCCGACTGCTCCGTGTCCAGTGACCGCTGCGTGGTCGCCGCCGTCGTCGTGTTGTTCGACGCGGTCGTCGTGGTCGTATTGACGACGGGGTCGGGCGACGGTCGCACGCTCGCGTTCGCCGAGACGACCGACCCGTCGACCTCGTAGGCGACGTCGCCGTCGTCGAGGCTCGCGTTCCGGTTCGCGTCCGCGACGGCCGTCGCGGTCAGCGCCGTCTCGTTCTCCAGGGGGTCGACGAGCGGCACGCTCACGTTCCCGTGGTCGCCGGCGTCGAGCTGTCGGGACACGCCGACGGTGCCGGTGCCGTTGCCGGTGAGGTTCCCCGTAATCTCCACGAACCCGCCGTGGGACAGGGAGACGTTCTCGACGACCACCGACTGCTCCGCGGCCCGCTGGTCGGCGAACGCCAGTGACGCGTTCGCCCGGGTCAGGGAGACGGTCTCCTCGCTCTGGCTGCGGTGGCCGAGCACCCACAGCGGGAGCTCGCCGGGCACGTTCGCCGTGGCGAAGGTGAACGAGGTGCCGAAGCCGCCGTCCGCCCCGACGGTGACGACGTTCCGCCAGAGCTTCTGCGGGGACTCCCGCTGGAGCGCGCGCACGTCGAGGGTCGTCGTCGGCGCGAGGTTCGTCTGTCCGCTGACGTCCAGTTGCCGGTCGTCCCAGGGCGCGAGCGTGAACGACGGCGACCCGGTCAGCTCGACGTTCGGGTCGACGACGTGTACGCGCTCGCGAACGAGCACCTCGTCCTCCTCGACGAGGTTGCTCGACCCGGTGAGCGTCAGTCGGAGCTCGTAGGTGTTGTTCGAGCTCCGCGTGACCGGCACGTCGGCGTCCCAGAACACGGCGAACTCGTCGGCGTCACCCACGCGGGAGACGACGTCCACGTCGCCCCGCCCGTACGTCTCGGCGACCGTGTTCGGCTCCGGGTCGAGTTCCGCGACGGTCACGTCGATGTCGTCGTCCAGCCGGACGTCCACCCCCGACTCCGGCAGCGCCCACGACAGCCCGCTCTCGTTGACGACCACGGTGGCGTAGTCGTCGCGAGCGACGGTGTCACGCGCTGTCACACCGTCGAAGGCCTCGCCCACGCTCGCCTCCTCGAAGTCGAGACCGTCGGGTGCGACTCCCATCTCGCCGGTGGTCTCGTCACGCGGGTCGACCGCTAGCGTGCCGCGAGCCAACTCCTGTCCCTCCACGCTCACGGACAGCGTGTACTCGCCGGGTTCGAGCGCCTGGTCGATGGGCGAACTCACTAGCTCCGCGCCGTCCACGGAGAGGAAGTCAGCGGGGTCGACGCTCGTCGTGTTGTAGGTGTCCAGCGTGACCGTGTCGGACCCCGACCCGCCGAGCGGGACCCGGACCTCGAAGCCGTCGCCCGGACCGCCGATGGTGAGGTTGGCGGCCGTCGAGTGGCTCACCGAGATGTCGACGCTGTCACCGCGCGTGACCGTGACGTAGTCCTCTCCGAGCGACGCCGACTCGTCGTTCGGGTCTGCTGCGGCCGCGGGCGCGACGACGCCGGCGGCGACGACGAGGAGGGCGACTACCGCCACAGCGATGCGTTCCATGCGATTGGTCCCCCGAGTTACGGTCACGTTACCGGGCCATCCTATAAATGCGCGTGGGTCGCCCGTCCGACACTCACTCGCGGCCGCCCCAGACGCGCTTGTCCGGCAGCAACTCGACGACCATCCCGTCCTCGACGGGGACCCGACAGGACAGCCGCGGGTAGCCGAACTTGGCCGCCAGTCGGTCGTGCCAGTGGTCCGGCTCGTGGTCGCCGTGCAGCCGAACGCCGCAGGTGGCACACAGCCCGCGCCCGCCACAGTTCGCTCGCGCAGTCACCGCCGAGTACGGCGACAGGCCGGCCGCGAGCAGCGCGTCCCTGAGGGGTTCGCCCGGCGTCGCGGTGATCTCGGTGGTGTCGTCGCCGTGCTCGACGACGACTCGCGCGCCACTCTCGTCGCCGCTGCCAGCGTCGTCGGCGTCACCCATACGGGAGCGTTGCACTCCACCGGGAAAACTCGCCGCCCCGGTCGGGCGTCGACAACGACAGCGGCCGGCCGTCGAGTCCGTCACCTACCGTTCAGTCCCCGCTCTCGAGCCGGCAGCGCCCACAAACAGATACGTTTGAGGTAAGCTTTTGCCCCAAACACTTCTTCGTGTGGCATAGTGACTGATAGCTCCCCGACGACGCGACGACGGTTCCTCCGGGCGGCCGGAACCGCAGCCGTCGCTGGCACCGCGGGCTGTGCCGGTTTGCGCGACCGCGGCGGGAGCCGGTCGACGACGATCGCCATCCTGGCAGCCGGCAGTCTCCAGAACGCGCTGTCGAACGGGCTCGCGCCCGCTGTCGACGTCCCCGTTCAAATCGAATCCCACGGCTCTGCGACTGTCGCTCGGATGATAGACGAGGGGCAACGCGACCCCGACATCGTGTCGGTCGCCGACGTGGCGCTGTTCGAAGCGCCGCTGTCCCCGTCGTGGCACTCGGTGTTCACGAGCAACTCCGTCGTCGTCGCGTACAACCCGGACACGGCCGGCGGGGAGCGCCTGGCCGCGGCCGGACCGGAGCGCTGGTACGAACCGATGGTCGAGGGCGACGTGACCATCGGCCGAACCGACCCCGACCAGGACCCACTGGGGTACCGGACGCGCTTCGCACTCGAACTCGCCTCGCGGTACTACGCTGACGCGTCGAACCTCGTTGACCGAATCCTCGAACGAGACCAGATCTACCCCGAGACGTCGCTGATCAGTCAGTTCGAGTCCGGGTCGATCGACGCCGCGTTCGCCTACCGGAACATGGCCGTCGAGCGCGGCTACGAGTACATCGAGTTGCCGGACCAGGTCAATCTGAGTGACCCCGCGTACGCCGAGGACTGGTACTCGGCGGTGTCGTACACCCTGCCGAGCGGCCAGACGATACAGGGCGGCGTCATCAGCTACGGGTCGACCATCCGGCACGCGAGCGACGCCGCCGTCTCCGTCTTCGACGTCCACACGACGGGGCAGTACCTCGAAGACCACGGATTCCTCCTGCGCGAGCAGTTCCCCGCCTACTCGGGTGACATCCCCCAGCGCGTCAGGGAGGCCACTGACCACTCCCGGCGCGGCGGCCCCGACGGCACGGTGTCGTCGTCGGTGTCGGACATCACGGTCCTGATCTGAATGTCGGCACGCTCGAACTCGAAGCAGTCAGGCACGGCCACGTCCGGATTCGACTGGCTCGACGTCGCGCTCGTCCTCGGCGGGGTCTTGCTCCTGTACTACGTGGTGCCGATGGTGTCGCTGTTCGTCTCGGTGCCCGCGGGAGACGTCCTCGCTCGGATGGCCAATCCGACCGTCGTGGATTCGGCGACCACGTCGCTGCTCTCGGCGACGATCACCACCGTCGTCGCCACGCTGTTCGGGCTGCCGCTCGCGTACTGGCTCGCACGCACCGACGGGGCCGTGGCGAAGGTCGTCCTCGCGTTCGTGGTCCTCCCTCTCGTGCTCCCGCCGACAGTCGGCGGCATCGTGTTACTCACCGTCTTCGGGCCCGGCTCACCGCTCGGTGACGCCGCGATCGCCGCCGGCGTCCCGCTCACGCGGTCGCTCGCCGGCGTGGTCCTCGCGCAACTGTTCGTCGCGTCGCCGTTCGTGGTCGTGACGGGGAAAGCGGCCTTCGAGAGCGTCGACCAGACCCTCGAACACGCCTCCCGGTCGCTCGGAAAGAGCCGCCTGACGACCGCTCGCCGCGTGACGCTCCCCCTGGCCGGCCCGGGCATCCTCGCCGGCGTGACACTCGCCTTCGCGCGAGCAATCGGCGAGTTCGGCGCGACGATGATGCTGGCGTACTACCCCCGGACGATGCCGGTCCAGATCTGGGTCGCGTTCATCGAACTCGGCCTTGACAACGCCTATCCGGTCGCGATACTGCTGGTACTGATAGCCGCCGCGGCGCTGTTGATTCTCAACACTGCCGCCGCCAACCCATGGGAATGACACTCGACCTCGCTCGGTTGCGCAAAGCCTACGGGCAGTTCGACTTCGGCCCGGTTGACCTGACCGTCGACGACGAAGTGCTCGCCGTCCTGGGGCCGTCCGGCAGCGGGAAGACGACCTTGCTCTCGCTGATCGCCGGCATCACGAGCCCCGATTCGGGGTCGATTCGCCTCGCCGACAGAGCCCTGGTCGGTGTCCCGCTCGAAGACCGGCGCGTGGGGATGGTCTTCCAAGAAGGCGCGCTCTTCCCACACATGACTGTCCGCGAGAACGTCGAGTACGCGGCCACCACCGGCGACCGCGTCGACGAGCTCGTGGCGCTTCTCGAACTGGACGACGTCCTCGACAGGACGCCGCCGACGCTCTCAGGCGGAGAACGACAGCGAGTCGCGCTCGCGCGGACGCTGGCGACCGACCCGGACGTGTTGCTCCTCGACGAACCGCTGTCGAGTCTCGACGCGCCCATCCGGAGACGCCTCCGGGACGAACTGCACGGCCTGTTCGCGTCGCTCGACATCCCGGTGCTCTACGTCACGCACGACCAGCGCACCGCGACGGCGCTCGGTGACCGAATCGCTATCGTTCGAGATGGCGCCCTCGAGCAGGTGGGGACGCCCTCGGCTGTCCTCACTCGGCCGACGAGCCGCTTTGTCGCGCGCTTCACGGGAACCGAGAACGTCTTCGACGCGACAGTGACCGACCGAACCGCGGACGGAGCGACAGTCCAGTTCGGTGGGGTCCAGCTCCAGACGACGACTGCGGACGTCGCTCAGTCGGCCGTGACGGTCTGCATTCACCCGTCGCGAGTCGACGTGGAAGCGCCGTACGTCGCCGACGGCGACCGAACGGCGAACGCGGTCTCGGGGACGGTCACGCGGTGGTTGAACGAGGGGAGTGAGTACCGGGTCGACGTCGACGTCGACGCGGGACCGCTCACGCTCACGGCGAGCGTTCGCCCACCGACGTTCGACCGACTGGCGCTCGAACGCGGCACGGCTGTCCAGGTACTGGTTCCAGAAGCGTCGATACACCTGATTCCCGGCGGCGAGTGAGTGCGCGAGCACTCCGCCCGCCTCGGTAGCTGTACTCGCAGGACGATCCGTCGAGTAGTCCGACTCTCACTCTCGAGTCGCGTATTTACTATCGCGATATACGATATACAGACGCGATACGGAACCGTCGCTACGCACCTGCGAGCGACACAGAACGGCGTCAGTAGTCGCCGACGCTACCGAACTCGTCGGCTGCGACCGCGTCGGCGACGGCGGTCAGGTCGACGTCCGGAACGTCACTCGGGTACTTCTGCTGGAAGTACCGGACGATGTTCTCCACGTCGCGGTCCAGCAGCTCGCGAGCGTTCTCGTGGTCGGTCGGGGTCGCCTGCGGCCAGTCGAACAGCACCACGCCGTCCTCGTTCACGAAGACATTGTACTCGCTGACGTCCGCGTGCACGTACCCCTCGCGGTACGCCGCCGCCACCTCTCGCAGGACGAGGTCGAGGACGCCGCTGGCCTGCGCGGGTTCGAGTTTCGCCTTCGAGAGCTCCGTGCCGTCGATTTTCTCCATCACGATGGCGTGGCGGTTCTGGTCGACGGGCCGCGGCACGTTCACCGTGGGGTACAGCGTCTCCAGGGCGTCGTACTCGCGCTCGGCGGCCTTCCGCGCGGTGTACAGCCAGGACGTGTGTTCCTTCTCGCTCGTGTAGTCCCGGCCGCGGTGGACCTCCCGGAACTGGGTGTAGCCCTCCCGGTGGAACTTCAGCGCCATCGGGCGGAACGACTGCACCTCGTAGACGTCGCTTTCTTTGCCGACGCCCAGGGGCGCGCCGAACCCCTCGACGGTGTCCCGTTCGGCGAACGCCCGCAGCGCGAGCACGTCGTAGCCCGCGAACGTGAGCTGGACGCCCTCGTACTGGATGGTCTTCCGTTCGAGGAACTCGCGGTCGAGCATCCGGTCGAGCCGGTAGTCGACTTCCTCGGTCGTGAGCCGCGAGAACTCCGGAAGCTTCTCTCGGCTCACCCACTCCGAGAACCGCATCCCGTGTTCGACGCCCGACAGCAGGTGGAAGTCTTCCTCGTCGAGGTCCGCGATCTCTTCGGCGACGTTCCGCACCATTCACCGTCGCTACGCCGGTGTCGCCTAAAAGCCTCGCGGAGCCCTCGAGCGCCGCGCCGGCGGCGACCACAGTCGGCCTCGCGAGTCCGCGGGCTGTGGGTCGCGGAAGCGTCGAATGCGGCAACTCTGGGTTGCGTGCCGGCCGTCTCCTGTGCGACTGTCCGAGATTGCCGGCCTCGTCCGATAAACCACATGCCGAGATATAGAACGCAGTCGTCCTGGCGACCACTAGTCTCACGAGCTACCGGCTACGAAGATGCACTCAGACAATTGATTCGTAGAGAGCTGATTGAAATGAAGCCACCAAGTTCGGCTTCGAGACCGGCTCCTGCGGATTGCCCGGCAAAACGCGGAAATCAGCGGTACATTAGTCTGCGGATGTATCACTCGGCTGGGCTGTTGTAGTTGAGTTAGACGACTGCGTGCGCGATTTCGAGGTCCGCCTCCGAGTGAATGGTTATAGCGAGGTACCCAAACCCACTTCCGGGGAAGTTCTCGAACCTGTAGGTCGCTGTGTTATTATCCCCAATTTGTGCGAAGACGTGGTACGTTACCGGTCCGTCGGGTTTCGGGAATACGTCCGAGACTCCCCTACTGATCTCTGCCCCGACCAGTACGTCCCGCTGAAACAGTGGCGTGGTTGTATTCACGGGCGTTTCAGCAGTCAGGGTGCCAGGGTGCTCGTAATCCGGGGACGATTCAGGAGCCTCAACGATGGTAATCGACACTTCCTGAGCCTCCGGCGTATAATTCCGAATTTTAAGTCCACCGCCGGCCGTTCGTCCGTCCTGTTGTGTCGTCGTGCCGGAAGACGTCTGTGAAGCCGGTGAGGAAGAAGCGGTCGTATCGGGGGAGGGAGTCTCAGTTGGGTCGGCGGTGTCTCCACTGGGCGACAGGCAGCCACTGAGAAGACTTCCTGACGAAACCAGGAGACCGGCGAGGAAGGAACGACGGTCGATGTTCGACATATACTCCTCGCATTTCCCTCAGAGTCGAAAGGTCTTCTGGGGGTTCAAGCCGAAGCAGACCCAATCCTCACGCTCTGTATCTCACACTCTGATTCTGAGCGGGAATGGACCTGGCCGGATGGCGTCAGTATGTGGGTTCTCTATACTGAACAATTGGTGGGTGCTGGACCACTATCTTGTGAGGAATCATGTTGGTCTAATGAAACGGGCCGGGGCTAGTGAACTCGTCCGGTCGTTCGGTTCGTCTGCGAGCGCGACGGCTGCCTCTCGCGGTGTATTCGACGGCGGCACTGGGCGCCGCCCCGACCGTCACGCCGACTCGAATTTCAAATATTGGACAACTCACTATTGTGGAATAATACGAAAGGTATAATTTCCGCGTTCATTACGGTAGCGTGTGGAATTCGCACCCGGCGTACCGACGTGGATCTTACTCGCTATCTCCAGTCTCAATCTGGCTATCGCGGCTATCGCGTTCCGCCGTCAGTACGTCCGTGGCGCAGTCCCGTTCGGAGTCATCATGGTCTCCGTCTCGCTGTACACGCTCGGCAACGCAGTCCGAGTGGCGAGCCTGACCCAGTCGGCGTACCACATCGGGACTACCGTCAAGTACGCCGGAATCCTCGGCCTCGGGCCGGCACAGCTGTGGTTCGGACTGACGTACAGCGACAGAGACACGCTCCTCGACTGGCGGCACTGGGCACTCCTGCTCGCCTTGCCAGTCGCCACCTTCGCACTCGTCGTGACTGCCCCGTACCACGACCTGCTGTGGGCCGTCGAGGGCTTCGTCAGCCGTCCCCCAGCCGCGAGCATCGCCCGCGAGGACACCGCGCTCGTGTGGCTGAACTTCACGTACACGTACACGCTCGCCGCTGCCACGTACGCTCTCCTCGCGTTCGTCGGGCTCAAACGGGGGCGCAAGTACCGGCGTCAGGTCGCAGTGATGCTGGCCGGCGGCATCATCCCGCTCGTGGCGAGCATGGTGTTGCTCTCGGGCAGCAATCCCGCGGCCGCCTGGGACCCGGCCGCGTTCGCGTTCACGATTACCGGCGTCATCTTCGCCGTCGCGCTCTTCCGGTTCGACTTCCTCGACCTGATGCCGATTGCGCGGCACGCGCTCGTCGACGAGATGGCCGACCCCGTGTTCGTCGTCGACCTCGAGGAACGAATCGTCGACGCGAACACGGCCGCCGTCGAACTGCTCGACGACGAGACCCAGGACCCGCTCGGGGAGCCGGCGTCCGAAGTCGTCCCCGTCTACGAGTCGCTGGCGAGTCGGGGCACCGACGCCGACGTCACCATCGAAACCGACGGCCGCCTGCGGTACTTCGACGCCGAGCGAACGACGCTGACCGACCGAACGGACACCCCAATCGGGTCGCTGTTCATCTACCGCGACGTGACCGAGCGCCACATCGCCGAGGAGCGGTTCAAGCGGCTCATCGAGGGGGCTTCGGACATGGTGTCCGTTCTCGATACGAGCGGGACGATTACGTACGTCAGCCAGTCCGTGGAGAACGTTCTCGGCTTCGAGCCGTCCGAAATGACGGGCGAAAGCGTCGTCTCCTACATCCACCCGGACGACCAGGCTGACATCGCCGAAGACCTCTCGAAGTACGTCGACGACTACGGCTACACCGGAAACTACCGGGCTCGAGTCCGTGACTCGGACGGCGAGTGGCGCGTGCTCGAAGCGAGGGCAGCGAACCTCCTCGACGACCCGTTCGTCGAGGGTATCGTCCTGAACAGCCGCGACGTCACCGAGAAGCAACACCGGAAACGGAAACTGGAGCGGCAGAACGAGCGCCTCGACCAGTTCGCGAGCGTCGTCAGTCACGACCTCCGGAACCCCCTGAACGTCGCGGTCGGCCGACTCCAGTTGCTGGACGCGACCCTCGACGGCGACCGGGCGGACACCGTCGACACCATCCAGCGGCAACTCGACCGAATCGAGGACATCATCGAGGACTCGCTCGCGCTCGCTCAGTCCGGTGAAATCGTCACCGAAACCGAGGACGTCGACCTCGGGCGCCTCGCTCGCGAGGCCTGGGCGAACGTCGACACCGACGAAGCGACGCTCGTCGTCGACGACAGCGTCCGCCTGGCCGGCGACCGGAATCGACTCCTCACCATGTTCGAGAACCTCTTCCGGAACAGCGTCGAACACAACGAGTCGACCGGGTTGAGTGTCCGGGTCGGCGCGCTGCCCGGCGTCGGGTTCTACGTGGAGGACACCGGCGAGGGAATCCCCCCGGAGAAACACGAGCAGGCCTTCGAGCGCGGCTACACGACGAACCGGGACGGCACGGGGTTCGGGCTCGCAATCGTGCGCGACATCGTTCAAGCCCACGGGTGGGCGGTCTCGCTCTCGGAGGGCGCCGACGGCGGGGTGCGATTCGAGGTCGAGTGCGACGCGATTCCACTCGAGAAGCAGGCCGAACACGATTGAGTTCGACTCCGGTGGGGGACTCGGTGTGCGACGACCGCGGGGTGACGAACTGCTTTTGGCCCTCGCCGCGAAATCCGTGGCATGGCTCTCGCAGACCGGGAGTGGCGGCTGATACCGGAACAGGCCCGCGACGGCCCGATGCAGATGGCGCTCGAAGAGGTCGCCGCGGAGACGGCGGCCGGCGGCGGCCCCCGTACCGTCCGCGTCTACCAGTGGTCGCCGTCGACGCTCTCGATGGGGTACCGGCAGGGCGCCGAGTCCGTCGACTGGGCGTACGCCGACCGCGAGGGCGTCGCCGTGACGCGCCGGCAGACCGGCGGCGGCGGCATCTACCACGACGAGTACGCGGACATCTCCTACAGCGTCGTCGGGCCGGCGGACGAACTCCCGGGGGACCTGATGGAGTGCTACGACCTCCTGTGTGACCCCATCCTCGACGCATTCCACGAGATGGGCGTCGACGCGCAGTTCGTCGACGAGGAGCGTCCGGCGCTCCACGAGCCCGCCTGCTACCTGCGCGCGCTCCACCCCGCCCACGACATGGTCGCCGGCGGGAAGAAAATCGCGGGGAACGCCCAGTACCGCACCCGCGACGCCGTCATCCAGCACGGGTCGCTGTCCTACGACCTCGCGGTCGGCGACCACCTCGGCGTGTTCGCGGACCCGGGCGTCGACGAGGCGGCGTTCCGGGAGCGCGTGACGAGCATCCGCGAGCAAGCCGGTATCTCCCGCGAGGACGCCGTCGCGGCCCTCGAAGACGCGCTCCAGTCGTGGTGTGACGCGTCTATCGGGGCGTGGACCGACGACGAACTCGACGCCGCCCGCGAACTCGCCGACGAGAAGTACGCGACCGACGCCTGGACGCGCGACCGCACCGACCCGACCGACGCCTAGTTGAAGCCGAACGTCTGCGGTTCGTCGCCGGAGAGCTCCTCGACGGCAGCCCGAATCTCGTCGAGCGGCGGCTGGTCGCGGGTCGGGTCGAGAGGGTGCTCGCCGACCCAGCGGTACCGCACGACGCCGTCTTCGTCGACGAGGAACACGGAGCGCTTCGCCCGCGGGAACACCTTGAACGCCCGGTAGCTGACGCCGAACGCGTCCGAGACGGCGAGGTCGCGGTCCGAGTACAGCGGGAAGTCGATGTCGAGGTAGTCGATGAACTTCCGGTGGGTGGCCACTCGGGACTTGCTCGACCCGACGACGGAGACGTTACTCGACGACGTGAACCAGCCGTAGTCCCGGAACGCACACCACTCGTCGACGCAGTCCGGGCTGAAGTCGTTCGTGTAGAAGACGACGAGCACCGGTCCGTCGGCGTACAGCTCCGCCAGTGGAGTCGTCTCGACGCTGCCGTCGTGCCGAACAAGGTCCGCGGTCACGTCGGGTACGTCGTCGCCGACCGCGAGCACGTCGTCGGAGGCCATAGACGCCACAGGGTACCGCGACGCATAGGCGTTGCGTGTGCTTCGAAGCCGCTAAGTCCGGCCGGTCGCAGGGTGACGTATGCGCGTCGGAGCACACGTCTCGATTGCCGGCGGAATCGACAACGCCGTCGGGAACGAACTGGACGTCGGCGGGAACTGCGGCCAGATATTCACGCACTCGCCGCAGGTCTGGCAGGACCCGAACGTCGGCGACGACGAGGCGGCGGCGTTCCGCGACGGGACGGCCGCCGACCTCGACGGTCCCTGGGTCATCCACTCGTCGTACCTCGTGAACCTCTGCACGCCGAAAGACGACCTCCGCGAGAAGTCCGTCGACAGCATGCAGAAGGAGGTCGACGCCGCCGACGAACTCGACATCCCGTACGTGAACGTCCACCTGGGCGCCCACACTGGCGCGGGCGTCGACCAGGGCCTCGACAACGCCGTGAGCGCGCTCGACGAACTCGACGTTCCCGAGGACGTGACCGTGCTCGTGGAGAGCGACGCGGGCTCCGGCACGAAGCTCGGCGGCGACTTCGAGCACCTGGCGTACGTCCTCGCGGAGTCCGAGCAGGACCTCGGCGTCTGTCTGGACACCGCTCACACGTTCGCCGCGGGCTACGACCTCTCGACGCCGGACGCCGTCGCGGAGACGCTCTCGGAGTTCGACGACGTCGTCGGCTTCGACCGGCTGGCGTGTGTCCACCTCAACGACTCGAAACACGACTGCGGCACGAACAAGGACGAGCACGCCCACATCGGCGAAGGCCTCATCGGCGAGGACGGCATGTGCGCGTTCGTCAACCACGACGGCATCACCGACCACGACGTCCCGCTCGTGCTTGAGACGCCGAACGAGGACGGCAAGGGCTTCGCGTGGAACATCGACCGCGTCCGGGACCTCCGCGAGTAGCGGTCGGCGACGCCCCGGCCGCGTGCTCGGTCAAACGTCCGTTTCAGTCTGGGTCGGTACTAAGTCCGAGGCGCGTGACAGTTCAGGTGCGTCCGCCTGCCATCCCCCCTGCCCCCGGTCGCCGCAGACACCGGGCGCGCGGCGGACGACCCCCCAACCCCAACCCGTCAGTTTTTCGCCCCTACCCCCCGTTCGCTCCGTTCGTGCGCGAGTTCAGCGCCGACTACCTCACGGAGACGCGCCGCGGCATGTGGAGCGACCGCGACGCGCTGACCGCCCTCGACCTCCCCGGGCGGTCCCGAATCCTCGACGTCGGCGCGGGGACGGGCGAGCTGACGCGCGTGCTCGCCGAGGAGTCCCCCGCCGAGGTGGTCGCGGTGGACGCCGACCCGCGGCTGCTCGGTCACGCCGACGCCGACCACCGGCTGGCCGGCGACGCCACCCGGCTGCCGGTCCGCGAGGACGCCTGCGACCTCGTCGCCTGCCAGGCGCTGCTCATCAACCTCCCCGACCCGGCGGCCGCCGTCCGGGAGTTCGCTCGCGTCTCCTCGGAGCTGGTCGCCGTCGTGGAGCCGGACAACGCCGCCGTCTCGGTGGACTCGACCGTCGCGGCGGAGTCCGAGCTGTCCGCTCGCGCCCGCGAGCTCTACGTCGACGGCGTCGGAACGGACGTGGCGCTCGGCGCGGACGCCGCAGCCCTCCTCGAAGACGCGGGGCTCGTGGCCGTCTCCACGACCCGCTACGACCACACCAGAGTCACCGAACCGCCGTACGACGACGCCGCGCTGGAGGCGGCAGCGCGGAAGGCCACCGGCGAGCGCCTGGCCGACCAGCGTCCCGAACTCGCCGCCGGCGGGCTCGGTGCGGACGCCTACGACGACCTGCGGTCGGCCTGGCGGGAGATGGGCCGCGACGTCGTCGAGCAGATGCAGGCCGGCGAGTACGAGCGCCGCGAGACCGTGCCGTTCTACGTGACCGTCGGTCGCGTCCCGGCTGACAGCGCGTAGACAGAACGAGCGTTCTGGAAACGCTTTTCGTGTGGCCCCGCGACACCCCTCCCCATGGACCCCCGCATCGAGTCACACGCCGAGTTGCTCGTCGACCACTGCACCGACATCGGCCCAGGGGACATGGTCGGCGTGAACGCGCCCGCCGTCGCCGAACCCCTCGAAGTCGCCCTCTACGAGAAAATCGGGGCACGCGGCGGGATACCCGTCGGCCTCAGTCTCCCCGCCCGGGCGACCCGAGCGTTCGCCGAAGCCATCGACGCCGACGACCTCGAAACGTCGGCCCACGCGCTCGCGTTCCTCGAGGCCTGTGACGTCTTCATCGGCATCCGCGGCGGCGAGAACGTCGCCGAGATGAGCGGCATGGACCCCGAAGACATGCAGGCGTTCGCGAAAGTCAACGAGCCCCTCCAGGACGCCCAGATGAACACCGACTGGGTCGGGACGCAGTACCCCGCTCCGGGGCGGGCGCAGAAAGCCGAGATGGGGACCGACGACTACCAGGACTTCGTCTGGAACGCCATCGACAAGGACTGGGCGGAACAACGCGAGTTCCAGGCCCAGATGGCCGAGCTCCTGGACGCCGGCGACGAGGTCCGCATCGTCGCCGGCGACGAGACGGACCTCCGGATGCGAACCGGCGACAACCCGGTGAAGAACGACGACGGCCGCACCAACCTCCCGGGCGGCGAAGTGTTCACCGCGCCGATTCCGGACTCCGTGGAGGGGACCGTCTGCTTCGACAAGCCGGTGCTGTCACAGGGCCGCGAAGTCCGGGGCGCGTCCCTCGAACTCGAGGACGGCGAGGTCGTCGCGCACGACGCCGACCAGCACGCCGACGTACTCGCCGCCGCGCTCGACACCGACGACGGGGCGCGTCGCGTCGGCGAGCTCGGCATCGGGATGAACCGGGACATCGACCGGTTCACGTACAACATGCTGTTCGACGAGAAGATGGGCGACACCATCCACCTCGCGCTGGGTCGCGCGTACGAGGACACCGTCGCCGAGGGCAACGAACAGAACCGCAGCGCGATCCACAAGGACATGATCGTGGACATGAGCGAGGACTCGTACATCGAGGTCGACGGGGAACCCGTCCAGCGCAACGGCACCTTCGTCTTCGAGGACGGCTTCGAGGACGAACCGTGACTTCGCGGTCGCGGAAATAAACAGCCGGCATCCGAGTTCCGGTTCTGGCAGTCTTATGGCGGCGGCGGAACAGGTGGGCGTATGGACGAGCGAGTGCGACAGCACGCGGAGGTTCTCGTCGACCACTGCGCCGACGTGCAGCGAGGCGACATGGTCCAGATCACAGCGAGCAAGCACGCCGAGGACCTCGTCGTCGCGCTGTACGAGGCGCTGGGCGAGCGCGGCGCCCGGCCGTCCCTGTCTTGGAGCCTCCCGGCGGCGTCCCGGGCGTACGCGCGAGCCATGGACGCCGAGGACTACACGACGAAGGCCCACGAGCTCGCCGCGATGGAGGAGACCGACGTGGTGTTCCTCGTCGGCGGCGGCCCCAACCCCTTCGAGACGAGCGACGTGCCGCCGGAGAAGGCCCAGGCGGGCAGTCGCGCCCACCAGCCGATTCTGGAGGAGCGACTCGGCACCCAGTGGGTCATCACCACGCATCCGACCGCGGCGGGCGCCCAGCAGGCCGAGATGGCTACGCCGGCCTACGAGGAGTTCGTCTACAACGCCGTGAACAAGGACTGGGGCGAGCAGAGCGCGTTCCAGGCCCAGATGGTCGAGCTTCTCGACCCGGCCGACGAGGTGCGGGTCGTCTCCGGCGACACCACCGACCTGACGATGCGCGTCGACGGCATGCGGGCAATCAACGACGACGGCGACCACAACATGCCCGCAGGCGAAGTGTTCACGTCGCCCGTGCCGGACTCCGTCGAGGGCGAGGTGTACTTCGACAAGCCGCTGATGCGGCAGGGCAACGAGATCGAGGGCGTCTCGCTGACGTTCGAGGACGGCGAGGTCGTGGACCACGCGGCCGAGAAGAACGAGGACGTCCTGGCGAGTATCCTCGACACGGACGACGGGGCGCGCCGCCTCGGCGAGCTCGGCATCGGGATGAATCGCGCCATCGACCGGTTCACGTACAACATGCTGTTCGACGAGAAGATGGGCGACACCGTCCACCTCGCCGTCGGTGCGGCCATCGACGAGTGCGTCCCCGAGGACAGCGAGTTCAACGACTCCGCGGTCCACATGGACATGATCGTGGACATGAGCGAGGACTCGTACATCGAGGTCGACGGCGACGTGGTGCAGCGCAACGGGACGTTCAAATTCGAAGACGGCTTCGAAGCGTAGCGGTCTTTTTAGCGTCGCTGTTTGCGCCGCGAACGGAGTGAGCGCCGGGAAACGGTACGTGTCCGTGGTCCAGCGCACGGCACCTTCGTCTTCGAGGCCGGGTCCCAGTCGGAAGCGTAGCTCGCGAGTGGCGAACAGGCGGCGGTCGCGTCCGACCGGGACCGCCGCGCTCCCGCCGCCCCCGGCCGGCGTGGCGTCAGGTCACGCCGGGCTTGGTCCCGGCTCCCTACTTCAAACTACGTCGCCGCGCACGGTCGCGCCGGTCGCGCGCTCGCGGCTGGCTTCGACGGCTTCGGCGGCCAACTCGGCGTCTTCCTCGTCGGCACCGAGCATCTCCAGGGCGTCCGGCAGCGTCGGGAAGACGAGTTCGCCGTCCCGGAGTTTCTGGAGGGCGTCCTCGCCCCGGTGGCCCTCCGCGTACAGGCAGACGCCACGGGGGTCGAGGACGTGTTCGTAGGTCTCTGTGGCGAGCGCGCCCTCCAGGCGCTGGGTGACGTTGTCCTCGAAGCCGGCGTTGCAGACCTCGAGGTGGATGGGTTCGTCGTCGTCCACGAGGTGCGCGGCGAGACAGCGCTCGGGCGCGACGTGGCCGTTCTCGTTCGCGCGCAGGTGCTCGGGGTGGGCGTCCGCCCACGACGCCCGAACCGTCTTCCCGACGCCGGCGACGCCGTACTCGCGCTCGAACTCGTCGGCGCGGTCGGCGTCGTCGCCCCGCAGCAGGACGTCCTTCGTCAGGTAGACGTCGAGGCGGTCGACGGGGTCGAGGCCCAGCGCCACGTCGCCGTACACCCAGACCTCGCGGACGGGCACCGGCATCTCGTCGTCGACGACCGTGTCCAGCAGCGTCTCGACGCGGTCGACGGCGGCGTCGCGGTCCATGCACGCCGGTAGCCGGCGGGAGCCGAAAACCGTTCCGCCCGAGTACCACGCCCGAAGGGGGAGGTCACCCGACGACTACGTCCGCCACGGTATCCGGCGACGGCGCGGGACTTTTCGTGGTTCGGTGAGTGCTGGTACGCATGGCAGACGGCGCCGCCGAGGAGCCCGGCGAGGTGGACGCCTTCGACTCCTACCGGCAGTTCTTCGCGCTGGAACCCGACGTGCTCGTGCTGTCGGTGGCGATGCTGGTGTTCAGCCTCGCGTTCCAGATGACGACCCGCTACGTCCCCGAGTACATCTACACGCTCGGCGCCGGCGGCGCCGTCGTCGGCCTCTACGGCAGCCTCGGGAACCTCGTCTCGGCGGTCTACCCCTATCCGGGCGGCGCGCTCTCCGACCGGGTCGGCTCCCGGGTCGCACTCACCGCGTTCGCCGTCGTCACCACCCTCGGCTTCCTCGTGTGGGCGGCCGCGCCGACGCTCCCCGGCTTCGCCGTCCCGGCGGTCGCCGTCGGACAGTTCGACGTCGGCGGCTGGGCGGTCGGCGCGTGGGTGTGGGTGTTCGTCGGCCTCTTTCTGACCCAGGCCTGGAAGTCGTTCGGGCTCGGCGCGACGTTCGCCATCGTGAAGCAGTCCGTCGACCCCGGCCGGCTCGCGATGGGGTTCGCGAGCACCGAGATATTCCGCCGCGTCGGCTTTCTGCTCGGCCCGGCCATCGCCGCCGGCGTGCTCGCAGTCTACGAGTTCCGGGTCGGCTTCCAGTACGTCCTGTTGCTCGCGGCCGGCTTCGCGGCCGTCGCCACCGTCGCCCAGCACTACCTCTACGACGCCAGCGAGGACACCATCGGCGACTCCTTCGAGAGCCTCGACACCATCCGGGAGGACCTGCTGGCGATGCCGGCGACCCTGCGCCCGCTGCTCGTCGCGGACACTCTCATCCGGTTCGCGAACGGGATGGTGTACGTCTTCTTCGTGGTCGTCGTCACGCGCTACCTCGACGTCGGCTTCACGGGATTCGGCGTCTCGCTGTCCCCCGAGGCGTTCTTCGGCGTCCTGCTCGCGGTGGAGATGGCCGTCGCCATCCTCACCAAGGTCCCCGTCTCGAAGCTCGCCGAGCGAACCGGCCTCAAGCCCGTCGTCGGCCTCGGCTTCCTCGTGTACGCGACGTTCCCTGTCACGCTCATCTACGCGCCCGCCGACCAGTGGGTGCTCGTTGCGCTGTTCGCGTACTCCGGGCTGCGGTTCGCGGGCCTCCCGGCGCACAAGGCGCTCATCGTCGGCCCCGCCGAGCAGGACGCCGGCGGCCGCGTCACGGGTACCTACTACCTCGTCCGGAACACCCTGGTCATCCCGAGCGCCGCGCTCGGCGGCCTGCTCTACCAGGGCGACTGGACGGTCCCGGTGCCCGGCCTCGACGCCACGCTGACCGCCGGCCCCGAACTCTCGTTCGCGCTGGCGACGGTCGTCGGCCTCGCCGGCGTCGCGTACTTCGCCGCGTTCGGCCGCGAGTTCGAGGCCTACGCCTGAACCGAAAGATGGAGGCACCTGCCGGCCGTGGGCTCGACAATCTCTGTGTGGGCCGCCCGCCGGCCCCGCCCGCCGCCAGTCACCATGCCAACCACGCAACTCAAGGACCCGGTCCACGGCTACGTCGAACTCGACCAGCCCTTACTCGACGGCATCGTCGACACGAAACCGTTCCAGCGCCTCCGCCACGTCCGCCAGCTCTCGGCGACGAACCTCGTCTACCCGGGCGCCAACCACACGCGCTTCGAGCACTCAATTGGCGTCTACCACCTCGCGAAGACCGTCTTCGAGAACCTCCGCGAGCAGCGGTACTTCTACCAGGACGCCACCACCGCCGAACTCGACGACATCCAGCGCACGCTCGAATGCGCAGCGCTCCTCCACGACGTCGGCCACCCGCCGTTCTCCCACCTCGGCGAGCGCTTCCTCGACGCCGACGACCTCCGCGCGCGCCTCGCCGAGTACGGTCTCCAGGAGACGTTCGTCGACGCCGGCGTCGGCGACGCTCCACTGCGCGAGGCCAGCCCGCACGAGCTGTTCGGCTGCCTCGTCGTCTGCCGGGAGTACGCCGACGCCCTCGAATCCATGGACGTCGACCCCCACGAGGTCTGCGCGCACGTCCTCGGCTACAGCCTCGCCTACGAACGCGGCGGTCGCTGGCAGCACGGCGTCGCCGCCCAGATTCTCCACAGCCCCGTCGACGTCGACCGACTCGACTACATCACGCGGGACAACCAGATGACCGGCGCGGACGTCCTCAGTTTCGACACCGCTCGGATGGTCGCGTCCTACACCGCCCACCCCGACGAGGGGTTAGCGCTCTCGGACAAGGCCCTCTCCACCATCGGCAACTACCTCGAGGGCCGCATCGCGCTGTACATGTGGGTGACCCAGCACCACAAGTCGGTGTACGCGCACGCACTCCTCCGGGAACTCCTGCACGAACTCGACCGCCTGAGCCACGAGCCGCCGGTCACCGCCGACGCCGTCCTCGACGGCGGCATCGACGACAACACCATCCTCGAACGCCTCCGGGTCGCCGCCCGCGACAACCCTGACTCCACGCTCGCCGCGCTCTACGACCGCTTCCGCGGCCGCGAATTCCCGGAGACGTGCTGGAAGCACCGCATCGCGTACGCCGACCGCGTCGACGCGGACATCGACGCCTTCGGCGACTGGCTCGCCGGGAACGCCGACCGCCTGGAGGCCCGGCTCGCCGACGAACTCGGCGTCCCCGTCCACGAGGTCTGGATCGAGCAGTCCTACGTCCCCGAGTACGAGCCGAAAGCCCTCGAGGACATCCCTATCGCGTACGGCGGGACGACGCGCTCGGTCGCCGACTGGGGGCTGTACGGCGACCGCGCGTTCGACTCCCCCATCCCCTTCGTCTTCGTGCCCTACGGCGTCGAGAAGCAGGCGACGCGCACGCTCACCGCCTGGTTCCACGAGCAAACCGCCTGAACGAACCGTTCTGCGGATTCCGCTCGCCGGCCGACGGCCGCCGCGCTCTCCTGCGGTCGACTCTGTGTGTGACCCTTCGCTTCGCCACCCGGCTTCGCTATCTCACCAGCTGGTTTACAAGCCGGCCCCGGTCGGCGTCCCGAAACGGTGAAACCGGCGACTGCGCTACCTGTGACCGATGAACTGCACGAAGTGCGACCGGGACGCGGTGATGCATGCCGCCTACTCCGGCGCCCACCTCTGCGAGCCGCACTTCCTCGAGAGCGTGGAGCGGCGGGTGCGGCAGCGCGTCCGAACGGACGACATGCTGCCCGCCGACGCCACCCCCGAAGACCCCGAGACGTGGGTCGTCGGGCTGTCCGGCGGGAAAGACAGCGTCGTCCTCACGGACATCCTCCACGAGACGTTCGAGGAGGACCCGCGGGTCGAACTGGTCGCGCTCACGATTCACGAGGGCATCGAGGGCTACCGCGACGAGAGCCTCGACGCCTGCGAGGCCCTCGTCGACGACCGCGGCATCCGCCACGAGGTCGCGACCTACCGCGAGGAGTTCGACGTCGAGATGGACGACGTCGCCGAAGAGGACCCCCTCGACATGGCGCCCTGTGCGTACTGCGGCGTGTTCCGCAGGGACGTGCTCGCGCGGTACGCCGACGAGTACGACGCGGACAAACTGCTGACCGGCCACAACCTCGACGACGAGGCCGAGACCGCGCTGATGAACGTCTTCGAGGGGAACGTCGAACAGGTCGCGAAACACTTCGACGCGAGCCTCGGGCCGTTCGGCGAGCGCAACGAGAAAGACGGGATGATTCCGCGCGCGAAACCGCTCCGGGACGTCCCGGAGAAGGAGGTCGCGCTGTACGCCCAGCTCCGAGACCTCCCGGTTCACATGGAAGAGTGTCCGCACGCCAGCGAGGCGTTCCGCGGGGAGATTCAGGACCTCCTCCTGAAACTCGAGGAGAACCACCCCGGGACGCGGCACTCCATCATGGCCGGCTACGAGGAACTCGCGAGCCTGGCCGCCGACGAGTACGGCGGCGACGACAGCGACCCCGTTGATGAGTGCGAGGAGTGCGGTGCGCCCACCACCCAGGACCGCTGCCGGAAGTGCGCGCTCGTCGACGCCGTCGAGTCAGTGTAGGTCGACTGGCCGGGCCGACGGCTCCGAGCGCAGAGCGCCGTCGCTCGGCAATCGCAAAGAGAGAGAGAGAGAAGACTGCCGATTACCGGATGACGTCGAGGCCGTTCTCCGTCTCGACCTCGTCCTGACCGCCGTCGGAGTGGGCACCGCCGAAGCCGCCGGTCGACGTGTCGTCGGCGACGCGCTGCTTCGAGTCGCCGGACTCGACGTCTCGGAGTTCCTTCCGGGACTTGTCGGCCTGCTTCTGCGTGCTCGGGCCGAGCACCTGCGCGGACTGCACGCCCGTCATGATTGCCATGACGCGCACCTTGCCCTTGTAGTTCTCCTGGATGCGGGCGCCCCAGATGACGTTCGCGCTTGCGTCCAGGCGCTCCGTGATGTTGTCCGCGATGCCCTCGGCCTCTTTCAGCGTGAGGTCCGGGCCACCCGTGATGTGGACGAGGCCACCGCTGGCGCCGCGGTAGTCGACGTCCAGCAGGGGGTGGTTCATCGCGTCCTTGACGACCTCGTTGGTCTTGTTCTTGTCCTGGGTCTCCCCGACTAACATTACAGCAACCCCACCCTGATTCATAATGGCAGTTATGTCAGCGTAGTCGAGGTTGATGAGGCTGGGCTGGGTGATGGTCTCGCTGATGCCCTTGACGGTCTCCGCGATGATCTGGTCCATCACGGAGAACGCCTTCCCGATGGGGAGGTTGGGCACGTAGTCCAGCAGCCGGTTGTTGTCGAGAACGACTATCGAATCAGCTTCTCTGTGTAGCTTCTCGAGGCCTTCTTCGGCCTTGACGGTGCGGGCGCGTTCGACGTTGAACGGCGTCGACACCATGCCGACGACGATGGCGCCCTGTTCTTTGGCGATCTTCGAGACGACCGGCGCCGCGCCGGTGCCCGTGCCGCCGCCCATGCCGGCAGTGACGAAGACGAGGTCGGCGTCACCCAGTACCTCCTTGATGGTGCCCTGAGCCATCTCGGTGGCGCGCTCGCCCATCGAGGGGTCGCCGCCCGCGCCGAGCCCGTTGGTCAGAGACTTGCCGACGAGAATCTTCGTGTCGGCCTCGATCATCTTCAGGTGCTGCTTGTCGGTGTTGATGGCGACGGTATCGGCGCCCTCGACGCCGATGTTGTACAGGCGATTGATCGAATTGTTACCACCACCTCCGCACCCAACGATAACGATACGCGGATCGCCGAACCCGTTCTGATCTTCGTGAACATCGAGCTCACGTTGCTCGGCTTCAGCGTTGTCGAGAGCTTCTTGAACTATATCTTCCATTCTTATCACCTCCCGTTGATTGAGCTGACAGGACCTCCCGTTCCATCAGAATCCTCGCCATAGTAATTTGGCTCAGCGCCAATCCCGGCTGCATCACCTTCTATGATGTCCGTTTCATCCTCCGATTGTCGACCGCAGTTCCGGCTGGAACTATCCACCCGCTGCTTCTCATCTCCAGAATCCCGCTCAGTCGGCTTATTCTCGTTATACACTTCTAGAATTGACTCGAGCAGTTCTTCGTACAGCTCTCCCTCGTCGCTGATGTTGGTCTGCTCCCAGTCGATTTCTTTCATCGACTCGGCAACGATGTTCGCAAGCGACCGGAGTGGTTCTGGTGAGAAATCAACCTGATTCAACCGGGGATCGGCTAATTTCGTACTGATCGACCTCGCTGTATCGGGATCATCAATATCAGGATGTTTGTTGAGCTTCTCTCTGACAACGTGCCTAACTAATTCAGTGTTCATCATGGTTCTAACCGGACGTTTTGACTTCGAGGTTCTGGAGCGCCGTTTCAAATCTCACTGTGCCTTCCTCGGGAAACTCAGCAACGTGAGTATCGCCTGCGATGGTGCACCCTTCGCCTGATTCCTCTATTCGCTGAAGATGCTCCTCGATGGTGCCACAGATGCATCGCGGCTCAACATCTTGGGTGGCGGCCTTCGTCAACTTCGTCATCTCCTGCTTCAGGAACGCCTTTATCTCGTCGATTCGGGGAGTTGCGATTCCTTCTGCTCGGCCGACAATTCTGAAACTATACTTTGTTGTATTGCTGTTGACTTCCGTTGAGTCGGCTCGGATATCGACATCAACAGAAATCTCGTCGAAGTTGTCGAGAGCCTCACCAGTGCTCTTAGCTGCTAACCGATGCTTGAGAACCGCTTCATACGGTGTCCCGGCTTCCTCTGATTCGATTGGAAGTCCTTCGTTGTACTCTCCGATCCGCTCAGCGAATTGCTGAATGAGCTCCTGTGCACGGGGGAACCCGTCTAAATCCTCTTTCCGGAGGCCCCACCCGTCTGCCGCCAAGATGGGCTTGAGAGTCGTGCTTATCGGGATAACGTACTCCTCGCCGTTCTTGACACCCGACACTTTTGTAATGAGAATCATCAGGCCCAGCCCCTGAAACCTCCGCAAGATACTACGGGCAGTCAAGTCGCTCAGACTGACGTTCTCACATTTCTCTGCGATTTCTTGCTTGTAGAGGTGCTGTTTCTCTACGCTTTTGAGTGAGTCAAGCAGAGCTTCGAGGGCTTCCTTTGCCTTGTCGTCCGCGTAAACCTCGTTGAATTCCTCGATGTACTCGTCCATGTAGCCGGAGGCTGGGGCGCCCTTTGTGTCACCTGCATGCGCCCGTGCTTGCTCGTCGAGAGCGTCTGAGTCTTTTGTCGGCTCGTTCTTCTCACCCATTTCTCTGCCCTCGTGGGTGCTCTCTCTTGCTCGTTAGTTGTCCAACAGTCATCACGTAGAATAGTATATTTTCTGCCCATTCCTACCCTGATATAGAGAACTAAACCTGCATTTAAGTACAAACGACTGCCCAGTGGGTTACACTCTCCGCCGAATTAGTCATACACTTCAATTCTGTATATAAACAGCTGGTTACCAAATCAAAAACAGACCCCTCGGACTTGCAGGTACAACGTACATATGTGAAATACCATGTCTCTCAAAACCCTGATTGAAACTCTCAACCCGCTGGTCACCCTTGACGACGAAGAAGTCCACTCCAAGATAGCCCGTGAGATTCTTCTCGAGATGGTCGTCGTGGCATTCCTCGTAACTGCATACGGATTTGTCTGGCCAGAAGCGGTTCACTTTCTCCACCTCCGCGAACCAGTTCAGAAAACTGTCTTTGCAGCCCATGAAGCTGCAATTCTAGCGTATAGCCTCCACGCAGCCCTCAAAATCATCCACACAATCATTGCTCGCTGGAAGACCTAACCAGTGGCTCCCAGCGATGATGCTTGTTCTACTAACTGAACGTCTGACGCACCTTTACGTATCTGTATACGAACACGCACACGTATATGCCCGATTCAGCGCTTCGCGCAGCCACCTTCCTCGACAAAGGCGGCGTCGGCAAAACCACCGCCACCGCCCACCTCGGCGTCGCACTCGACCGCCTCGGCTACGACGTCCTGCTGCTTGACCTCGCCGGCAAACAGGGCGACCTCGCCAAACACTTCGGCCTCTGGCAGGAAGTCCAAGCCGACGACGACCGCTGGCCAAACATCACTACCGTCTTCCAGGACGAATGGGAGACCATCTCCGAGAAACTCCCCACCGCCGTCGAGGACCTCATAATCCCCACCGGCGAAGGCCCCGACCTCATCCCCGCCCACGAGAGCCTCGACGGCCTCGATGCTACTCTCGGCAACATCGACGAAGCCGCCGAACGCTACAGCCGCCTCGACGAATTCCTCACCGGCTACGTCGACGCCGACTACGACGTCATCCTCCTCGACCTTCCCGGCTCCACCTCCAACATCGCCTACAACGGCCTCTGGGCCGCCCAACACGTCGTCGCACCCGTCCGCCCCGGCCCCTTCGAAGCCGGCCAAGCCGCCCAACTCCGCCGCGACCTCAAAACCATCCGTGACGAACAGGGCGTCGATATCGAGCTCGTGATGGTCCTCCTCAACGAGGTCGACGAACGGACCAAAGCCGGTCAGGCCTACCTTGAGGAATTCGAAACTGAATACCCCGAAGCCCTCGCCCCAGTCCAGGTCCCCAGCTCGCAGGACGTCCAGAACGCACAGATGGAAGGCGGGACGCTCTTCGAACTGGAGCGCCCCTCGACGACCGCTGAGCGCGCCATCGACGCCTACGAGACCAATGCTGGCACGCTCGTCGACCGCCTCGGTGGTGACCAATGAGCGACAACGCCGACGACGACGAACTCGAACAGCTCCGCCAGCAGACCGACGTCGGCACACGAGCACAAGAAGCCACTCCGAGTGAGTCGAGTTCGGACCTCGAGGACGCGATGGTCGCGATGCTCGACGCTGTTGAGGGCGGTGAGACCTCCAAGACGCTCTCTGTTCGTGACGCCCGCCTCACCGCACTCGTCCGCGCCCTCGAAGAGACAGACGAGCTCGAAGCGGTCGGGACCGATCTGCAGGATGCCCTCGGGCGTGATGTCGCCCCGGAGGCGATCGACCGGAGTGAGGTCCTCCGGCTTGCAGTTCGACTTGGTCTCCAGGAGGCGGCCCCCGATCTCCTCGAGACTGCGCGGGACGCGTACGGCCGACACGCTTCAGAGCAATTCTAACTGACGTATACGCTTCTGTACACGCATACGGATACGTTACTGCTGCCGAAAATTCCTTGCTGGGGAACTCGCCTTAACGTACACGTTTACGTATACGTGTATGTGTACGTATATGGTGAACTTGGTGGACCGTGAACGCTGATTGGTTCTCAGTGGCTCGTCGAGGTAGGCTGCGCCGAACCTCTGGCATATACGTTTACGGATACGGGGGCGGGTGTGTGTCCGTGGTGTCAGATGAGCCGCTCGTAGCACGCCCACAATCGAGACCTGCTCTCAGTTCCATATAGCGACATTAGATTTATCGATTGGCTGTGGGCGCTCGGCTTCACGCAGACAGAACCCCACGGCTGGACAGGCCAGACCAGTGGTGCTCACGCGAGGTCCGCGGTCTCGAACTCCTCGACGACAACAGCCGGCGTCGGCGCGTTCAGGTACGGCTCGATAGCCGAGAAGCTACTCCAGCCACCAACCTGCATCACTACACGCGGATTCATGTCCTCATCGACCAGCAACCGCTGGGCGAACCGCCGCCGAAGATCGTGCGAAGACACGTGCCGAAAATCCGTATCTCCGGTCGCTTCGGCTGCCCGTTCAGCCGTCCGCTTCACGGCCGCTCGCACCCCTCGCTCGGTCAAATCGACTAGCGGCTCGTTGCGAGCGATGTCCTCGCTGCGTCGATAGGTGTGGATATCGCTCTCGACATCCCGGGGTAGATAGGCGTCGCGTGGCTTCCCGCCACTGCCTGTGGTGTCTTTGCCCTCGGGAACGCGCAGGAAGTAGTGGTCGCCGTCCTCGGCACGTTTGACGTGGCCGGGTGTGACTTGTGGGATTTCGAACGCTCGGAGGCCGACGTAGCCGCCGAGTTGGAGGATGAGGTCGTCGCGGTAGGTGCCGGCGTGGCGGCGGAGTTCCTCGAGTTCGGCGTCGGTCATCCAGACCTTGTATTGGTCGTCTTTCTCGGTGGCCTCCAGTCGCATGTAGGAAACTATGACAACCTTGCACTTAGAACCCGTGGGTCGGTCCTGATCTGGTGCGTGTAGCCGGCCAACCCCGGGGTCTGTTTCCGACTTGTTTCACAAGTCGGCAGAGGCCGGCAGGAGGGTGGCGTGATCACCCACCCCAACGGTTAAGACTGTAAGCGTTGTAAGGATGTACAGGAAGTACAGTCCGGTAAGTAAGAGGCGGAAGAGGCGCGCGCGGGCCTCGAGACGTCCGCGGCCCGAAAACCCAACACGCCGGTGTTGGCGGGCCGGTGGAGATGGCAAACGCATCCAAACGAATACCAGTCACCGAAGATCGATGGAAGGAACTCAACGAGCTCAAGAGCGCAGGTCAAACGTACGACGAACTCCTGAAGGAGCTAATCCAAGAGCGGAACCGGGCCGAACTGGCCGACCGCGTTCAGTCAGTCCGGGAAGCAGACGAAGAGGACCTGACGTCACTAGATGAGCTATAGCGTTCTCCTCTCGGAAGACGCTCGAGCTTACTACACCGAACTCGACGAGAAGAGCCAGCGCATCGTCAAAGAGAACCTGGAGAAACTCGAGGCGGAGCCGTACCCGAAGCCGGGTGCTGGGAGCGGTGATCGTGAGAAACTCCACGTCGACGGCGAGGAAATATATCGCCTCCATATCGGCCGTACGCATACGGCGTTCTACGATATCCTCGAAGACGACCAGCAGGTCCGCGTTGTCGAGATTCTCCCTATCGACGAGGCACACGACCGCTACGGATTCTAACCCACCACCACCACCGCCGCAGCTCGTAATACTCCCAGCCAGTATCTCCGGTCACTCTCCAGTAGCATCGACTGCTGGGGAGCTGCCTATGGAAACCTCACGCATCAATGAACGCTGTCGAACCACATACTAGCTCTCGGACGCCGGCCGGCGTCTATCGCGATCTGTGAACTCCATCGTGAGAGGGTTCGTCGAGGACTGCACCACTGCTACTCAGGGTCGATTTGTTAGGGTGTTTGAGCCGGCTGAACTACCGGCAATATGGGGTGGGTTTCCCCGGGGTGGGGTCGAACTCTAAGTCTACGCGCGCGTGTATGAGAGGCAGGTGTCTCTCGATTTAGCCGAAACTGCTGAGAGGCGGGACGAGAGGGGGTGAGGGTGCCGTTTTGGCTGATAGTACTGGGTTGACTCCGAGACCGGGTAGGAGAGAGAATTCCGGCGTCGATACGGCTGGTGGGTATTGGTGCGCGGTTGTTATTCGGCGACGAGTGCTTCGAAGTCGTCGTCGGTGTGACTGAAGCCGTCGTCAGCTCGCCGCGTGCTGTGTCGTCTCTCGTGGTGGTTGAGGTCCTCGAGGTGAACGACCTCGTCGTCTGGACTCGAAGGTTGGCTGGTGTCGGTTGGCGTGGCTGGCTGTGGGTCGTCGTGGCCGGGGCGATAGACGAGTGGTGTGCCGTCGCGGTCTGGCGCGACTGCGGCGCCGCTCTTGAGAGCGCTCGATGGACTGCAGTTGAGGCAGGCGTGTGCGTCGTCGGTGTTGTCGCCGAACACGCGGGCGAACGCCGTGGTGATCGCGGTGCCACAGCCCTTGCAGGTCTCGTTCGCGGGCATACATTGGTGGTCCGCTGGGAGACGGATTGGTGGTCGGTGGGAGTGACGGGCGTCTATACAGTGTCAATACGGCCTCCGGGTTTACAGGGCCACCAGTCGGCATCTGTACGTATGTCTGAACGGCCGACGCGGCTCTTGGTGGGGTCTCGCTCGCTCATCGAGTCCGGGAACTCGACGATGGTAACCATCCCGCCGGACGTCCTGGAGGCGATGGGTGTTGGGAGTGGTGGCGAGGTTGAGATGGTGTTCGATCGTGAGGCGGCTGTGGTAGAGCTTCGGGCGACGTCGGTGGCGTCGGAGCGTGCGTGAATCGTCGGTGCTGGTAGGTGTCTGGTAGGAATCCGTTTCCTAGAACGGTCCGTTCAGTCGCGTATCGCGATGTCACTGAACGCGTCTGTTCCTCGGTCGCAGGACCACTCCGCACGCACTGACGACGGCGAGGCGACTATCGACGACCTGCAGGCCGCACTCGTCGATGCTCTGGGCCTCGATGCGTTCCCACGACGGGGATACCGGCGCGCCGAATACCTCACCGCCGCCCTCGAGGCTGGCTTCGACCCGGCGGCGCTCGCAACTGCCCATCGTGTCTCCGAGCGCTCGATTTACCGCGCTATCGAAACTCATGGCGTTGAGCGGTCGCGGCCGCCGACGTCGGGGCCGGCGAAACGGCTCTGGGAACTCGACCCGGACGCCGTCCCGGGGGAGTCAGCATGATGCCGGCCACTCGAGCCGTTGAACGTGAGGCGCACACCGTCGACGGGGAGACGGCTGGTGTGGTGCGGTCGATCGACGACGATGATGTCGTTGTGGTCAACGACGATGGGCGGACGTGGCTGGTCACCGATGCTGTCGAGCGACAACTCGATGGTGACGAGACGGCTCGCGAGCGGAAGTGGGCGATTCGGCTGCAGAGTCGGCGTGGCGATGATGCGTCGACGGCGACGGCTGCGCTCGTGCTGGTTGGGTTCGCCGACCACTACGAGGCAGCCCTCCACATCCTCGATGGGAAGGACCGAGTCGAGGACGGCCAGGTGTACGCTGTCGAGTCCGTCGAGGTCCTGGAGCCCGACCCGTCGTGGGTGGTGGTCCAGCGTGCAGGGCACTCCTCGGTGTTCCATCTGCCTGCTCCGGAGCCGGCGTCTCGGGGGGCGGCGTTGCCGGCGTGTGGTGGCCAGCCAGGACCGGTCGACCCGAGTGAGTACCGTCTCGTCGGCCGGCGTCTGGTGCCGGGGTTGACCGTCTGCCGGGACTGTGCTCGCCGCCATCGCCCTCGAGGGTTCGAGACCGTCACGTGTCCGGGGTGTGGGCGGAATCTCGCGACGGGCGTCATCTACGGCCCTCGCGTCACGGGCATCACTGGCCTGACGGTCGCGTGTCCGGCCGCGGACTGCTCCTACAACGGCACCGTCGACGTGCCCGAACTGGCAGACGACGACGATGATGCTGGTTCTGACGGGGAGGAGGCATGACCCTCGAGCGGTACGAGTACGAGTCGACGGGCGTGGTGCAGTCGCGGCTCGTCGCGTGTCCGTTCTGTGCCTACGAGTTTGCTGACTACGAGCCGCGCTGGAAGCATTTCTACACGGAGCACACGCCGGCGGATGCCGGCCTGTCGTCGCTGGCTGGGGAGTCGGTCGCGGCGCCGCGGCGTGTCGCGGTGGAGTGAACCCGGTCGATAGCAAAGCCACAGGTTAGAAGGATATTCTAACCAGCGGGCTGGCCACACCTCCACTGTTCTCCCTCGCCCCACGGCCTCGCTCCGACTCCGTATCCTCGATTTGAGACGCCAGCCCGCGTTCCCCGAGTGGCCTCTTACCGAGTCTTACTCTCGTCCCCCACCCTGTCAATCGGCGGAGACGGTCGCTGTGAGTGTCTGTTGGCTGGGTGCTCCGCCGGGTGGCGGTGACCCGATTCTCGCCACCGCCTCCGGGTCGCCATCGTCCGGCCCACGGTCTTCAAGATATACTCGCAGGAGATGCTCGTACTGTTCGAGCCCCGGAATCGACTCGATGATTGTCTCGAAGTCTGGGTCCGTCCAGAAGACCGGATCGTGGACGCTCACTGCGTCGACGTCCTTCGGGAGGTCTGGGTCGAGGCGGTCTGCGGCCCCGTACAGGATGTCACGCCACTGTACCGTCCCGAGCGAAACGTCCTCGATGGTGCTCTCGTGGTCGTCGTTGTACGGGTCGGCGGCGTCGCTGGCCGGCGCCCACCACGGTTCCAGGTACGCCCGGTACTCGCCGCGGCCCACGTTCTCGACGATGTCCAGCGCTCGGAGCCGCTGGAGATAACGGTCGACCGAATTCTGCGAAGATGCCTCGACGAGCTCCGCCCGAGAGACCGGGGTATCGCTCGCCAGCAGCCGCTTCACCATCTTCTGCAGCGCGAGCTTCGGCCGCTCACCCTCGAATAGTGACGGCAGCAAGCGGTTCGCTGGTAGCGTCGCGATGCCGGTCGCAAGCGCGCTGACCGAGAGCTCGTCGTCGACGCGGTCCCGGGACTCGAGGGCTTGCATCGCTGCTGCGACGTCGAACGGCGATGGACCTCGGGTTGTGGTGCCGAGTGCAGCGTGGAAGACGTTCGCGAGTCGGTCGAGGTCCTGCCGTGTCTCGGCGCCAAAGCCCTTCTTCACCGCGAATCCCTCGACGATTTCCCGGGTTGCCGCCACAGAGTTCCCCTGCCGCACCGGGACCGCCATGACGGCGGCGTCCTCGGTGCCGTCCTGGATGCGGTCCCGAACCCGGTCATCTTCAGTAGTGAGTGCCGCCTCGACCTCGTCGACGACGTCCTTGCTGGCGTCGTCGACGGCGACCACCCACGAGCACGTCAGGTTCGCCCGGGGATTCGTTGGGTCGATCTCGTAGTCCAGTCGACGCTTCAGTTTCTCCTCGCGCTGTTCGCGCTGCATACGATAGATGGAGTGGACGCCCTCGGGGCCTTGGTAGATGCCCTGTTTCGCGACGACACTCCGGAAGAACTCGAGGAACCGCCCGTACCGGCCGTCGTCACGACGCAACTGCTCGATGTCCGGAATCCGGAGATGAACCGTAAGATCGTAGCCGGCCGCGTCGTACAGCGCCGTCGCCGTCGTGAACAACCCGATGAGCTTCGCGAGTAGCGCCGACCGCTTGTCTTGGTCGAGGTTCTCGAACTTCCCGACGTCCTCCAGGAGCGAACACCGAACGCCCTCGAGGCGGTCGCGGTAGCTGTGGTAGTCGTTCTCCTCGCCGCTGCTCATCCACCCTATCTGCGCACCGAACTTCGCGACGTCCGCCAGCGCCGCGTCGAAGGCGTCGGCGCCGTCCCAGAGGTGCTCGAGGTCGCTCCCCAGCCGGCTGCGGCGGAGAATCTTACTCCACGCTCGACTGCCGAGTAAGGTTCCGACGAGACGTGCCATCGTCCCGAGGGGATTGCCCCACTCCAGGACGACCGCGACATCATCGTCGAACGACGGCCCGCCGGACAGGTACGAGACGCGGCCATCGTCGAATTCTCGGAGGTTCGCGTCTTCTACGACGGTGACGCCGTCTGTGCGGCGGGCGGACTGGAGCTGGTGGTGGAGCGTTGCGGGCTCGATTTCACGAGGGGCGTCGCCGCCGCTGTAGCGGCCGAGGAACCGGGTGTAGCCGTCTTCTGCGGCGTCGCCGGTGTCGCCGAGGAAGGCTTCGGTCGCGGAGGTGCGGGGGCTGGCGGCGGAGGGGCCGTCCCGGGGCTGGTCGTGTCGGTCCTGGGGAGTACACTCTCTTGTATCGCGGTTGGGGGACTGAGTAAGACTGGCCTGCACAGGCGACCGGATAGTCCCCGAGGTGTCGACATACTCGGCGAGAGACGCCCCAAGCGGCGTTAGGAAGACCATACTTGGTGTGGTGGTGTCGTCGATGGTAACGAAGTCAGCGTCCACGAGGTCGTCGACGTACGCGTAGATGCTGCCCTCGGAGAGGCCGACGTCGTCGTCGGCTGCGAGGTCGCCCCGGGTGGCGCCAGCGGCCGAGAGATTGCCGAGAATGCGCGTGTAGCCGGTTCCCGACCAGCCACGGGCACGGATGATGTCCCACGCCTCACGCGCCAGGCCGGCGTCCTCTGTGTCGTCTGGGGCGGCAGTATCTGCCCGGGAGGAGTCGGTGGCACCAGTAAGACTGAGGTTGCGGTTCGTCCAGTCGCCGTGGTCGTCGACGAGCACGCGCTCGAGGCGTGGACTGGAGAACACCAGCTGGACATCTACCGCGGTCGAGAAGGCGGCTAGCATGCCGAGAGACCGCGCGCGAGTCGCAGGCCGTGTGCCAACCCATTCGCCCTCATTGAGCGTCGCAGCGACCTGTGGCGTCACATCGAGGACGTCGAGGAGCGCGACCGGACCTGCTTCGAGGGCGGCCCGCCCGGCGTTGAGGAGGCCGCGGCCGGTTCCGATGCGCGTGAGCGAGCGTGGAGCATCGTCGACGGTGAGGGTATCAGCGAGTGCGTCGACGGTGAACGTGACGAGGTCGCGAAGCCAGGCGCGCACCTCAACGGGTGCCTGGCGGTCGCCGTCGATCTCGACGATATCTGGCCCGACGTCCAGTTCCTCGAGGAGCGTCGACGCGATACGTTCGGTATCGCGTTCGTCGAGCGCGAGGTCGTCCTGGTCGCTGGTCCACTGAGCGACCGCCGCGGTCAGTGTCGGCAGCAGTTCCTCGAGGAGGTCGGGGACCCAGCGCCGCATCTGTGGTTGGAGGCCGCGGTGGACCACGGTCGTCGAGAGGTCGAGTTGGCCATCACGGTCGGGGGGAATCCGGGATATCCCGGGGTCTGCAGCTACGGGGAGCGGTGTTCCAAGCGGGTCGAGGGTGGGGGTAGCGTGCTCAGAGTCGGTTGCGTTCGCGGCTGGCTCGGAGTTCGTCGATGGTGCCGAGTCATCGCTGCTGTAGAGTTTGTCGGCAACGTCGTCCGCTCCGATGTGGCGAAGAACCGTTTCCTCCTCGAAGACGTCTGCCCAGGCGGCGTCTTCGAGTGAGTCGTGGTCTTCGAGGGCGGTCTCAACGGTGGTCTGGTACTGGTCGCGGGCCCGTGGGTCACTCCGGCTCGCGAGGATCTGGGTGCGCTTGTCGATGAGCGCGCTGCGGTCGGTGTCCTCGGCGAACTTTCGGAGCGTGCGGGTCCGGTAGGTAGTCCCGCAGCGTGGGCAATCGGTGGTTTCGTGGGTGGCGTCGGCGAGCCAGAGTTCGCTGCAGTTCGTGCAGCCGACGAGCCAGATCTTGTGGTGTCCCGTCATCTCTGGCGTCGCCTCCGCTGGGGTGGCTGGGGGTGATTGCCTGCGGTGCTGTGCTGGGTGTTGCGAGTGGGGTGGGGGTGGGTTTGGAGGCCCCGGGGCGGGGTGCACGTGAGTGTAGGGACGCGCGCGGGAGGCGTGTCGAGAATCAGAGATGAATTCCGGTTGCTGCCGGCACCGGAGCCGACGCCGCCGGTGGCCGCGGTCGTGGTTGTGGCTGTAGCCGCGGTGGTTGTTGGCGTGTCTGGTTCGTACTGGTGGTGAACGCAGCCGTCGACGTCATTGTCGTCATCGTCGTGGACTGTGGTCGGTGTGGCTGTGGCTGCTGGCGGCACGCGAGCCACGGCTGCGGGCTGGCTGCGCGCTGGTGGTGTCATCACGCAGCGATGCCAGTGGTGTCGACGTGGTCGCGCCGCTGACGGCGCTCTCGTGGCGCTGTCGGCGGTGCTGTTGTGCCGCTGGGGGATTGGTGTGCTGGCATCAGAATCCTCCTGCGACGGCAGCGGCGACTGATTTGAGTTGATCCGCCGACTGGTGGAGCGGGTCGTCCTCGAGGGACTCACCGACGCGGGGGGCGACCGCCGCCTGGAACTGGTAATCGTCGCTCGGCATGTCGAGGACGAGCGGGAGGTCGTCGCCCCACCGGAGCGTCGTCTCGTCGTTGCGCCACGCCAGCGCGTCGAAGACGGTGTGGACGTAGTCGGCGTCGTAGAGCGCGGTGACTGGGCCGGGCTCGGGGTGTGTGGCGTCGCCGAGGTCGGCGCGCTTGCTCGTGGTGCCACTCATCGTGAGCGACGCCTCGCCGTCGACGGCAGCCAGCTCAGCGTGCGCGTTCTGATTGGGGCAGCCGGCGTCCAGATAGAGCGGTTCGACGGCGGCCGGGGCGGTGATGGTGGTCTGGCAGTCGAGGTCCGCGTCGAAGGTGTCGGGGTCGACGGGACTGACGGCGATGCGTTCGCGGGGGGCTTCACCGCCGCGGGTGGAGTCGCAGTGGTGGAAGCCGACGTGGTCGGGGCCGATGTCGAGTTCGAACGTTGTGTCGTGTTTGCCGTCGACGGAGTTGAGGATCGAGAGGAGTCCGTCGGCGGCGGTCGGGTGAATGAGCGACCGGCCGGGCGTGGTGTTGTGGTAGGCCTCGAGAGTGTCCGTGGGGATGGTGACGGAGACGCCGAGGACGTTTGCGTGGTTCACGCTGCCGATGGTGAGGTCGTCGCCCGTGGTGTCGATGCAGAGCGCGCCCTCGAAGGGGAACGTCCGGGTGAGGACGTGGAGGAGGTCGGCGTCGAAGCGCGCAGTGACGGCGTGCTCGCTGGTGCTGGCAGTCATCCTTCCACCTCCACAGCGATGGCCTCTCCAGCGTCGGTGAGGCCGTAGATGCGCCCCTTCTTGCGGTCGTCGGGCACGAGGAGTTCAACGATGTCGTGGTCTTCGAGGTCGGTGAGGGTGCGGGAGACGTGGCTGATGTGAAGGCCAGTGCGGTCGCCGAGGGTGGTCGGAGTGGCGGGGCCGTCGGTGAGTGCGTCGACGACGCGGGTGCGGTACGTCGAGGCGCGGACGTAGCCGACGGCACCCCAGTCCGGGTCGCTAGCGTCGGCGCTCATCACGCCGTCACCTCCCGGAGGTCCGCCACGCGGAGGCTGCCAAGGTCGCAGCCACACGGGCCGGCGGTCGCGGTCGCTGGGCCAGACCGCGTAATCGAGTGGATTCGCTGCCCGCACTCCGGGCAGTCCAGTGTCTGTGCGTCGGAACGCTCTTGGGCGTCGTCGTTGGAATCGAACATGGGTCTCGTAGCATCGGTACGAGGCCCCACGCGGACCTGATGTCTCCAGCATCGAGGTCCGCAACTTCTGTTGTCAGGCTCAACGACGAGCGGTGAGCCCAACTGGAGCCCCGTTACGAACAGGGTTGTTCGTGGTAAGTACTTAGTACTTTTGAACAAGGTAGTTCGTAGAAAATACAGGGTAGTTCGCAGAGTACGTTCTATGGAAATTATGAAAGGGCTGGCTATCGGCCAATTAGCAAATGGCTCGCCCGGAACTGGCGTCTTGGATGACGCCGATGGACCACGAGATTCTCCGGATTCTGTGGAATCCGGGCGGGGAAGAATACGTTCTGACGCCCCGGCTGGTGGCAGAAAATACGTCTTGGAGCTGGACCGCTGTTCGTCAGCACTTGCTAACACTTCGGGACCATGGGCTTGTCGAGTACTACGATGAAGATGTAGGCATCTACCAGCTCTCCGACCGCGGTCGCGCGTGGCTGAACGGCGACCTCGACACCGAGGACCTGGAAGACGGCGACTGATTCCTGCGCTCTGGCTCACAGACTGGGGAACGGACGCCCCCGTATAGTCTAACACCGGCGGTGACCGGAAGGCAGTAATTTTAGACTCAGGTGTCGGAATGTCTGTCTTGAGGGGCTGTGTTGGTGTATTCGGGTGCGACCGGAACGCGAACGGAAGTGACCGGAAATGGCGGGGTAGTTCGGTGAGGGGTTAGAGTGAGATGCTAACTGGTGTTGGGTGTAGCTAGAGCCACAAACCCAAAACACACCGCACCGCTCTCTCAACTTTCACAAGACACTCGAGAGTCGTCATCTGGCCATCCTCCACCCCAGCACAGAGCTGACTATCTATTTTTAGCTTCTTCCCCCGTTTCTTCTCTTTCCTCATCTTCAGAGTTACTACTTTCGTAGCTTTCGGAGGTTATGAAATATCCACTAAAGATGGCTGCTGCTGACCCAGCGACCACCAGCCCGATGCCAATGCACCCTGAGATTTGGAAGATTGGAAGGATTATCCCAATGGTGAGCAGAACAATTCCCGAATACATACTTGCGAAACAATATCTCAGATAGTCTGCCTTATTGCCCATAACCCTGCGATTCATCCGGATCGATTTCGCTAATCCCACTGAGAGAATCATAGGGTATTCTTCGTCCTCGACCTGGCCGTTCTTTATTGCCTTAGAAAGGCTTGTATTTGGACCATATCCAGCTTTTACGTTCAAAATCCCCACCATTGCTAAGAAAAGTGATACGAGCAGCAGCGCGATACCACCCAAAATTGAGACCTTAGCGGCCAGAGACAAATTCTGGCTAATTCCACCACCTGACTCACCTGGGAGGATTGATATTCCGGTCAGGAAAACCCCAATAAGAAGACCAATTAGGCGAGCGGCTCGCCACGCCTTTGTGTCGATGTTCCATAAATTCTCCACCTGTCGTTGAATCATCTCCTCATACCGATTTGCAAGGTCAAGGCGAGAATCCAACTCTAATTCAGAGACCGACATATCTACCGTGTCCTCTCCGTCACTTAGTTCAGAGATAGACACACTGAACGACTCGTCATCACCAGACATCTCAGAAGTCGCCGATTTCAGGCTGAGTGAGGTCCTCATCTAACTGGGTGGGTTCATTGGAGGAATCAGGCTCTGAGAGTTTTGCAAAGTCACTGTCCTGCATCTCCACCCGATTCTCGCAGTGGAACTCCGCGAATAACCCTGCGAGGTGTGAGATCCCATCAGGATCGACCGCAAGGTCATTGTATTCTCTCGACTTGTCCGATAAGTTCTGATACTTGATTTTGTACCTCTGCTCCGTAATCCGCTCTGCTAGCTCTGCGTTACAGAGATATTCTAGAGTGGACTGCAGCCACTCTTCCCTCACATGGCCTCCCGGGATGTAGTTTTCATTCAAATCCTCGACTAGCTCTCTCGCATCTATCTCGAGTTCGATTATCTTTGAGGTGGTATTCTGCTGCCAGATTATCTCTTGGCTATCGTTCAGCTGGTCGCGGAATACCATCTGCCACAGATACGATGATAGGTAGAGCTCGTTGGGTTCCTTGTTGCATAGGACGCCAGTGGCTTTTCGCTCATGGAGGTCGAATACATCGAGTTGAAGGCTATCGAATCCGCCGCCATCCATAGAGAACCGCTTACTAATCTGCAGATGGGACGGCAGTGGCTCATCTTCAAAATTGTCACCGACCATTGCTAATCGTTGGAAGCGATATTTAGGAGAGACGTTCGGATCGATATACCGGTAATCCAGAACAACTAGGTTGGCAGTCAGGTCCAAGTCTCCTGCCGTAAGCGCCTCATTTAGGCGATATTGGGCAGTCTGAGAGTTTTCGTTGCTAATCAGAAGGGCGATGTCGTGGTTGTCTGGACAGACTCTGCCGCTACTGCTCTCGAAGAGCAGATTTTGATCGTACTTTTCTAGCCTATTCAGTACGTCTTCAAACTCTGCTTCGTTCCGTGGCAACTCATGAAAGGTGAAGAATACGACCCCATACTCCGGATTGAACAGGACCGAGAAGTCTGGGGAGAGGAAATCATCTCCTGAAGTGGGTTCTATGGTCGGGAAGCGATCAAAGAGGAACTCGTCATGCAGTGATGAGTACTTGTCCGAAAGGAACTGCTCCCAACAAGAAACAACCTCTACGAATCGATCGTATTGCTCAAAATTAGCAAAGGTTTGCTCAACACACTCCCTATACTCATCTTCACCCATCTGCGACTACCCCTCCACGAAATAGTCATCGAAGTCTTTGCTGACTTCTTTACCTTCAGTTGTCTCGCCCTCTAAGAAAGCCTCATTAATGTGATCGCAGATTCTTGAGAGAGTCTTCCTTGATGCGTTGAATCCGGGAACAATTGAGATGTTGTTGTCTGAGGTGAGGAAAACATCTGCACTGGTTCCATCCTCGTAATCCAATATTGAGGCATGCATGTACGGATTTTTGTGGTAGACGTTGACCGAGGACTGACTGATTCCATCCAGTGCTTCAATCAGTCGAATATTCTCCTCAGTACCTTCTATCGAACCGTCCTCGTACTCAATCTGAATACGATCGGCCTCCCGAGAGCCGTACTCTCGAGCTTTCCCCTCGAAGAGATCTCCCTTATCAGATAGAAGCTTAGCGAGGGATTCTAGCAAAACACCGAAGTACAAGTTACTGTCACCGCCAACAAACCGAGATTCTCCTCTGCGAGATATCTGGCCAGTCAAGCTCTGTCCTGAGCGTTTTAGCTCAAACTCAACCTTATCAACGTAGAAATCCTGCTCGACGACTTCATTTAGATTGAAGACCTCGCGATAGCTACTATCATCGAAGTACTTCACGTCGGTATCTGAAGGCGACTTTACGACTGCCTTCGTAGCTAGTATTTTGCCATCAACATGGTTGTCAAGCTCCGAGAACAACTTCCTCATCTCTTCTGTGGAGAGGAAGCTCATAGAAATCGCCGATGGCAAGCCCTGTATGAAGGTTTTCAGGCAATTCTCAAAGTAATCTCTATCCGAGATTGAGAAGATCGTGTACATGTCCTCTGGGTCGTGCTGGATTAGGTAGATCTCTTCTTCCAAAACCCGGAACCCTTCCTCGTTGTATTCCTCCCCAGATCCCTTTAGCCGCCTTGTCAGGGTCCCCTTCTGGAACTCGTTCCTCTCTTCGAGTTCTATGCTGAACCCAGCAGGCAGCCAATTCTCTTCAATAATGGTAGATGGGGAAGAGTCAGAGATGAACGTGATCGAACGTACCGGATCGCCCTCGTGTAAGACCAAATCCTTAGCCCGCGCTCTGAGGTCCGCTTCTGACTGGACATCGGCGAAATCGTATAGGCTAGTTTCGGGCATTGGGTCAATCCGGGTAAGTTGATCGGCTCTTTATCGTGTAAACATGCTATGGTCAACACTTATTTGAATTGTGTTCTTGTACGGCAGCCGTGTAATTCTGTCTAGAAGTAGACTCCCCCTCCACTTCAGTCCTAGCTAACCGGCCTGAAAGTGGAGATGCCGTACGCCTTGAGTCGCTATCCCGGCTAAAGAGGGAGCAACCCATCGAGTATACAATCGGCTATGGGCCGATTCCCACGGCGTCTTGTGCGACGAGATTCTGTTTCCGAGATGTACACACGAGAAGAGAGATCTCATTCACACGATGCCAGTCCTGATTCGGGCGTTTCAGCCACCAATACATCTGGTTCCGCAAGCAAAGGTCAACACCGGTGTTTTCGTGAACACAACTCCGGGAGTGGCTTGCGATTAACAGGGGCAAATTCGATTCAGGAGGGTGTCTGTCCATAGAAATAATCAAATGGCCATCGGGCGACGCTGGCCCCAATGAGCCGGACGGATCTTGCGTCGTGGATGGGTTCGATGGACTTCGATATCCTCCGGCGACTGGAGAACGCGGGGAACGCCGAATTGGTGTTAACCCGACGGACTCACACGGATTTATACTGTCATCTGTGAATCTATCACTTGAGCTCGTTTCGTAGGATACTCAGTCTTCCTGTAGTCTCCGCTTGATTTGCGACAACGCTCTTGCAACTGGCATGTGTTCGGCTCCGATTTCTTGCAGAGTTTCTAACCCGTAGTTGCACTTGTTCAGTGCTTCCTTCGTTCTCCCCGCGCGTTCCAGATTTCTAATTGCTAACCGCAATGCCTCCGTCCACTTTTCGAGTTTCCCAGCCTTCTCGAAGAGCGGCAATGCATCATCGAGATGCTCGATTCCCTCATCGATATTCCCAGTGTAAGCTTCTAGATTGCCCAGACCCATCCGGGGCTCAGGATACTCGGGATCTTTTTCGATTGCCTCAGTGTACCGTCTGCGCGCTTCATCAATTTCTCCCGAGTGGAACAAGGCTTGAGCGTAGTTGTGTAGCGCTTGAGCTTCATCAGCCTGAGCATCGTCGCTCGCGCGGAGTTTCTCCAGCGACGACGCCAACACTTCTGCCCCTCTCTCTGCGTCACCATTTTGCACGAGAAGCAGGCCGTAGTCGTTGTGTATCTCCGGCTCGTCTGACACCCGAATTCCAGTTTCGAAGCGTTCTTTCGCCTCGTCAAAGCGCTGTTGATGCTTCAGGAAATTCCCATAGTGGTGGTAGGCGTGGCCGTTCTCCGGGTCTGCTTCTATGGCTTCTTGGTAATATTTCTCGGCCTCATCGACGTAATTCAGTTCCTTGGCAATGTCAGCGAGTCTCAGATATACTTCTGAGCTGGTATGCCCGACCTCAATGAGTTCGTGACATTGGTCGTACGCCTTCGGATAGTTCTCTTCCTGGAGATTCTGGTCGACGACTCGAAGTAAGTCCGGTTTCTCCTGCCACTCCGGCGACTCACGAACATCAATTACCTCGAGGCCCTCCAGATAACCGTCATCAAGAGGGTTTTGACCGTTATCTGCGCTTTGTGCTTCTTTTGCATGGTAGACTGCCTTTTTTCGGTTCCCGAGATGAGAGTAGGCTAATGACAAGACACCGTGGACGCGAGAGTGGTTAGCGTGGTTCTCCAATAACGGCTCGACAGTATCTCTCGCCTCATCGTACCGCTCCAATTCTACGAAGGCTGAGCCGAGGTTTACACGCAGGGCTAATTGTGGGTCCATTACCTCACCTGCTGTTGGACCCTGATTCAGTAACTGGAGTTCGCCAGCCTCCAGCTCGTCGGCCCCCGCCTGTGATGACTGAGATTCCAGCAGCTCTAACCCCTTCTGCAAAAGCTCAATGCCTTCCAAGTAATCACCACGGCCCTTGTATAGCGCACCGAGGTTAGAGTAAAGCTGTACGCCGTGGTAGCCGTTTTGGCGAGCCTGCTCGTAATGGTGGATTGCTTGCTCGTGTTGGCCGAACTCGTACATCAGAGTAGCCAAATTAAATTGTGCCTGCGGCTGGGGAGCGTCGGATTCGATTACGCGTTCATACTCTTGCTTGGCCTTGTAATGTTCGCCCAGTTCGTCCAGCGTTGCTGCGTACGTGCTTCTCAGGTCAGCCCAGGCCGGCGAAACAGAAAGCGCGACCTCATAGTGGTCTATTGCCTCACGAGGCTTCCCGCGAATCTGATGATAAGTGGCGTAGTTGTTCCGGATTGTGGGATTGTAGGGGTCTAACTCGACGGCCTTCTCAAGGAGTGGCTCAACATACTGAGATGTATCTCCGACGACTTCGTGCATGAATGTCATTGAGTAATTAGAATAGTACACGGGGACCCAGTCATCGTCCTCGTCTGGCACAGTTTCGGGGAACGAGCCTTGGAGAAACTCTACGTAATCGTCGATGATACGGGAGTGGTCTTCGGAGACTGCAGACATCTGAGCCGCGCGAGTATCGTATCGGGTTACACTCGACTCCCGATACGGATGGCTTCCCTCCCAAATCCACTGTCTCTGTCTCAGCGTCCTGACTGCATCCTGGAATGAAAATCGGTCTCGGTCGAATACTTCGGAATAGATCCGCCGGAGCGTCGGCTCATAGGGAGGAACTGCCCCGAGCCGTAGAAGTTCGATTGACCACAAAATAAACCGCGTGTTGGGGTGTTCTTTGACGAGTCGTTGATACTGGGAGGCCCAGATTTCTTCGACGTCGTCGGGCAAATCCTCGATTTGGGGTTGAATCTCTTGGCTCTCGTCAATCGATGAAATCGCTGTTTCGATGTAGAGCGGCGAGGGGTCAGTATACTGGATTTCCCGAATGAGGGCAGCCTGCGTCCTATCTGAGAGTCGTAGCCCGTGAACATCAATCGCCGCTTCACACAGCCTGACCACCTCGTCGTCGTTCAAAGGGGTTAGATTCACGCGCTCGAATTCGCTCCAGACTCGATCATCCGCACGGTGAATGTGTGGTATCTCGTCGCGGAACTCCGCCCGGAGTGTGGCAACAACGTAGAGAGAAGTCCCCGACTGCTCGACGATATGGGAGAGCTTGGCGATAGCCGTGCGTACTGTCCCCTCTTGTTTGTCGGCCTGCAAGTCTTGGATATCGTCCCAGAGCAGCAGTACGTCTCCATCAAAGTCAGTGTCCGCAAACTCTTCCGCATCTGGCGGGGACATCAACCCCTCATCCGGTAGGAGAACATGCGCTATCGGCTGCTCATCGATGAGTCTGGTCTGCAGATAATCGAGGGTCCTGGTCTTCCCCATACCACGTCGACCAGTGATGAGGTATTTTTCCTCATCTACTCTTTCGGGGATTTCAGGTCGATTGATGAATACGTCAGCAGTTAGTGGCCGGCCAGATTCTAGATACTTCGAGACGACCTCAGCTGGGTTTTCGTACTCACTGACATCGATTCGGTGGTAGTGTGATTGAGATTCGACGCTTGCACCAAGCTCGTCTCGGAGCTGCTTAACTTGTGATTCGGTTTCCCAGGTACTCTCCAAGATGTACTTTTTCACGCGCTCTTCACCAGAAATATCCTCCATCCAATTCTGGATGGCCTCGTCAATGGCTTCTGCTACGAGAGTAGGCAGAGAAGACTTCGTGGAGAGGTCCGCCATATCTCCCGAGCGGTGGATTTCCTTCGCGACTTGGTCAGCTATCTCGTCTTTTGACTGGTAGATTGAGTCGATACCACGGTCATCCACAGTCTGGACGATTTCCCGAATATCGTCCGTCTGTAGTTCTGCCGACCCGGCCAATCGCGTATCCAGTGCTTCTACGAATTCGTTCTCTATTCTCTGTTGGTCGTCATCCGTGACCTTACTTCGAATTCCGTCGTAGGCCGTGGATGCAGTAGCTGATATTGTCTGCGCAATCCCAGTCGCAATTAGGCTGGCAGCGATACCTTCCACAGGCAATGTTATCTTTTGCTTGCATTATGGAAACAAAATAGCTTGGTATGTGTCCCTACATGGAGAAGCAGGGTGTTAACCCCGAAGACAATCGCTGCGAACACGAACTGGAGCCGCTCTGGCGTTGACAGCCACCTCCGTACTCTCCGTGGCCATGGTCTCGTGGAGTACTACGACGAGCAGAAGTCTCTCTACCAGCTCTCCGACCGTGGTCGCGCGTGGCTGAACGGTGACCTCGACACCGACGACCTCGAAGACCACGACGGCGACTGATTCCTGCGTTCCGGGTCACAGGACGGGGGACGGACGCTTCGGTTATAGTCTAACAGCGGGCGCGAACGGAAACGAACGGAAGTGACAGAGTGGTAGTTCGACGTGATTAGAGTGGGCCCCTAACCAGTGATTGGCGTGTGGCTAAGGCCACCAATCCAAAATACTCCCCACCGTTCTGCTACCGCACCCCAACCGTTCGCCCTGGCACGCGCAGGATTTGGGGTTCCTGCCCAGGGCCGTTCGATCGTGGAAAGCAGTTAGAAGGGGTCCTCAGGGTCAAAATCCCATGATTCAGAAAAGGAATCAAATTGTTCATCAAATGGCGAATTCCTCCCCCCGTCCTGCTTGTCGATGTTAGAATCCTCGATATCTTGATCCTGCAGCCATAACCAGATGATTATTGCGAGGACGAGGACTCCCCCGAGAATCTCGCCAGCCGTTTTTCCTGCCTTTCGGAACACCGACTTTTGATCGCTCGCAGTCAGCTCTGAAGACCGTTGAGCCGCCTCCTCCACCCACTCTGACAGATTCTCTCGTCCATTGTCGCGATCCCAGTGGTAGGTTTCGAAAATCTGGTCAAGTCGAATATCCCTATCCTCACGCTCGACGTAGTGTTCCGCCAGCGGGTTACTACCACGCCGGTCACGATTCCCCTCCCGATCTTTCCTTTCGTGGATTCGGATGGCAACTATCCCATTACCTTGTTTGATGCTCTCTTTGATCTCATACTGGACGAATTCCCGTTCCGAGGTTTCTCTCCCCACCAGAATTGCCGTTACTGAAGTGCCGTGGATTTGGGAATCAATCCACTCTTTGATGGCCTCCTCACCCTCTTTCTTCACCTCCTCCCATTCGGCTCCATCCTCGAACCCAGCGGCCTCACGATTTTCCTTCGTCACCCAGCTATTCCGGACCTGAGCAGCTCGCCAAGCGTCGCGCTCGTAGTGGAAGCTGAAGAAAACTCGCCTAACCACTGACACCACCCATATTCGTACATAGAAGCACAGCCGAGTAGATTGTCAGCAACCCGGTGATGGTACCATAGAACACAATGAGAGACTTAGTGGTCATATGGGCAGGCACAGTCCCAAGATCGCCATCTGCTCGCGACGGGTCCATGTTGAAGAGTTCTTCATCCGATTCCGGTCGATTCTGACGAACCCAGTCATAGAGTTCTCGGAACCGTCTTTCCTGACGGAGGAAGTAGGCGTCCAGGTACCAGAAGCCGATTAGTGGGATGAAAGCCACGCCGAGGTGGATATCTTTCGTACGGAATAGGAGCGCCACCACGACGAGTGTGACAGTCCATCCTTTGATTTTGAACGAATTGGAAGCTTGTCGCTCAATGATGTTCTGAATCTGCTCCAATTCCTTGTGGAACGTTTCGTCAGAAACCATCTTTCTATCGACCAACCTTCTTGGCTGCTTCTTCCACCCAACCGCCAAAGTTCTCGTATCCGTCGTTGAGCTTCCAATCGTACGTGTTGAAAGCTTTTGAAGGCCGGAGAAGGTCTCCATCAACGACGTAGAGTTCGTCAAGGGGGTCTTCGCCGCGTATGTCAGTGTTCCCAGAGTTGTCCTTTAGCCGGTGGACACGCACTCCAACGATTCCCATATCCTCTCGAAGGCTTTCTTCGATCTCAAACTGCACCCAATCTCGATTAGCGGTTTCCGCTCCAATCAGCACCACAGTAACAGACGCGTTCTGCATCTGGTTCCGAATCCAGCGTTTGATAGCGGCATCCCCCTGCCGTTTCAGTTCTTCCCAATCTCCAGAGTCGATGTAGCCCGCCGATTCGCGCCCATCTTGTGTTACCCAACTATTCCGGACGTGATTGGCTCTCCAATGATCCCGCTCAAAGTGGAAGCTGAAGAAGACTCGTCGGACCATACCTATCTGGAATAAATTAGAGAAGCATCTCGTAAATAACTCTGGATATCAAGGTGAAAATGAAAATCGTTCTAGCGGGTTTATGTCTGTGACAGCACTGTGTGGCAGAGGCCAATAATTCAAAGCGCCCCACACTCCTCGGGAATCAAACAGTACGCGACCATGGTTATCTTGAACCGGGAGGAGTTCAGATTACCGGTGTAAGTGGGAAATGCTGGCGGTTACGTCTCGTCGATGCATTCGGCAAGATATCTAATCCCAAAAATCAGCCCCACGTCGGTTACCCCTTGGCCCCATCAAGAATAGCATGAGTCATCTCCCGAGTACGATGTGGGTTTGAATCAGGCCGTAATTTCCGGTACGGTACGTGGGGAAGTATTGTCTGACTGGGGATGTCAGGGGAGATTCCCGGGACTTGATACAGAGGTGTGGTCTCGATACCAATTACTCTCGCTCTCAGATTCTGTTAGTACCTGAGATTTATACGATAACCAATCTTCAACCGAGCTAATAGACGACATGGTCGAGTTCTCCATCAATCTTCAGACTTGGATTAATACGAAACTCAGCAGTGAATCCGCAATAGAATCGGTCTTAGCGTACTCGCTGAAGGTTCCGCTTGAAGTTGTAACCGCCTTACTCCTCGTCAGCATCGTATTCGGGCTGCTTTGGGTTGCCGCCGAAGTCTTCACCGATGCCCAAATCCCGATTCTCGGTGCATTTGGTACTATCTCAGCGTTTGGTGTTGCTGCCTACAACAACGAGATCCAGTGTGAGCTCGGCAACGGCAACTGATTACCTCACCACGGCCGATGGCCGCTCGAGAAAAATAGACTTGCACCCTGCAGAAGGTGTTCAATGTTCTCTGCGCTCCTCTCTCGTAGACTAGCAATATCAGAGAGCAGTTCCTGTGCGTACTCCGCGTTCACTAGTCGCTCAAGAATTTCAAGGAGCGTCGCACAGAGCGCCAGTGAGATCATGAATGCGCCAGCGATGCTAAGCGGGGCGCGTACTTTTGCGATTTCTAGGTCGTAGACCGGATAGAGTGCGCCGACTATGAGGGCTATCGCGGGGTAGCCGAGTTGATGCATCGCCAATCCCAGTACCATCGAGATGAACACAACGGCGTTGAAGTAGCTGAATAGCAGAACCGAGAGGACAACTTGGAGTGCCAAGGAGTCGGTGAGGTCCTCAATTGTCGTGCCTTCCTCTTCGGTGGGGAGAATCGACATGTATACTCCGAGGCCCGCAACTGAGGAGATCGCATAGAGAAACGCTTCTGACCCTGCAAGGTATCCCGTGATAATCATCCACCCGGTTATTACAGAGAGGAAGATCACCGTCCGTGCTGCGGCCTCAACAGAGCCATAGAGTTTCCGGGAAAGCGTCGATACGACTCCCGGATGCTCGGTCATGGCTTCATCTAGATTCGGCTTCTACTTGAATTCCATTGTCGTGTCCGAAGGGACTTTGTGCGGGTTTTGTTAATTGTGCGACGATGACGGATGCCGCTGAGGCCTTTGAGGGCGTCATTTCGCTGATTGTGACCGGCGCCGTCTTCGCAGCAGTTCTTCTAACTCTCACTGGTCGGGACGTTACCGTCGTTGTTGACGCTCTTGTATCCCTACTTCCAGTTCTTGTGATTCTGATGGTCATTGTCGCCTTTGGCGCTCGTATCCTAGAAGAACTCCCGTGAGCTGGATATCACTCCGGTCCTCCCATTTCATCAAGTATCTGTTGAGCTTCTTCAGGCGTGATGGACATATTCACCTCTCTGGAGTCTAAAACGGCTATTTCTCCGGAATCAAGAATTTGCTCAAGCAGACGACTGCCCGGAACGCGATCGGGAGTGAGGTTCGATTGTTGTTAGAGTACTTCTCTAACCAAATATGGCCTTACGGACAACCGTCTGATTCACCATGGTGTGACCCATTTTTTGAAATTGTCTAGCTCACGTCGAATTTGCCAGTTTAGAGGAAACCGCTGGACCCGCCCTGTTCCCGAAGCATCGTAGACTCTGCGTTGGAATTTGATTCGCGGAATCACTCGATCTGCGACCCTGACAAGGCGTACATAGATCCATACAACGTACGGCCAGAATGTACGGCTTTTGAGATACGGCCAAAAGGTATGGAGGTCTCCTTGCTCCCAGCTTCCAACGTCTTCAACTGAGTCACAATGGTCCCAAAAGTGACCCCCTATAACTCTTGGCCGAGAGTACAGATAAGCGCGTGAGGACCTGCCAGATAGCTCGCCGCCCTCAATGAGATGTAGATACGATACCCTCTTAGCCCCATTCTGAAATGCATTGTCTACGAAATCACTGAATGAGACATTGTTCCAACGCTTCATTTTAGGGTTCGATGGCTTCCTGACGCCGGACGATGCGTAGAATGGAATCTTTTCTTCCCCCGGTCGAATTAGACCAGGGGTGGCCCCTGAACCCCCAATACGCTGTAGACTGTCTGACCGGAGCTCGTACTGCTTGTGCTCTCCATTGTCTGCTTTAACAAGGGTGGTGAGACCTAGATTCTTCGAGACGCCATTTCCATAGTTAGACAGCCAAACAATTGCTCTATCTCCGTGGAATTCGTACCCTTCCACGTGAATTATCGCCTCGTGCTCCGCTGCTAATTGACGCTGCTGCCTCCTGTAGAGAATCACCAAGAAGAGCGTGAGTACGACAGTTCCGATTCCAGAAATAATCTGACTCCACGAAGCGAGAGAGGACGAAGGCGGTGGAATTTCAATACCCAATATCACCGGAAGCATACTCTCTCATAATTTTCAACGCTTACCAGTTTTCTCCCCAATCAAATAGCGATAATTGAATCGGCGGGGTAGTCCCCGTTTTTGAAGCAGAGAATACGCTCGTGGGTTCTACTCTCTGCAATCTGGAGTGAGAATGTCTGGATGCTCATCCTGCTCGATAATTCCGCCCAAATCGTATGCGTCCTCGAGGTCGACGCCTTCGCTGGTGTCGACTTCTTTCGCGATATCACCCGGATTTCTCGCAGGCCAGAACAGCGGCTTCATTTGGCAACCATCGAGTCGGTCATCCACGACAACGTAGATCTGGAACCAAATAGACCCAATATTCTGGTCGTCGAGAGTCCGAGCCGCAGTTGAGAAGTTCGCATACCGATGTTTCTGTCCATCTGAACGCCAGCCGAAGGTAGGCGTACCACGGAATCTAATTCTCGATTCATGGGGCTGAATCGAGCGCTCCAACGTGGTTTCTGAGTTTACTGATAGGCGTTGAGCACGCGACCTAACCAGTAACGGCTCGAAATTGTCGGCGTTTGGCGCGTGTATTACAGTCTGGTACTCGACGTTCTTCGCCAAGCCCCGGCCATAGTTCGAGATCTCAACCTCCAATTCGTCACCCTCAATCCTCCTGGAGGAGATTTCGATCTCGGGAAGCTTCTCCACGCGAACGAGCTCTTTCTGCTGGTAGTAGAGACGCACCAAGACCGCGGTCAAGCCTAAAGAAGCGATGGCTTCTGCGTTGGTAAACAACCAATCTACTGCGGCACTGCTCATGACTTGATGTTTCCTGTCGACTGATTCAAACTTCGCACAAGAACCGACTCCGTCCCTGTGTTGTAGCACAATTCATTTGATTGCGGGCTCGCCACGTGCCCGACGTCGGACTGCAGCAACTGGAGCTCGTCGTGTGCTCGAAGGGCAAAAATCGACCAACATGTTCTCCGAAAAGCGTTAAGTTTCAGACTGATAATCTAGGGGTAAACAATGGCCGAGCGAGGGGGAGTCCATACTCGACGTGACCTCGAGACTCTACTATCCCAGCACGACCAAGCTCTCGTGATGGGGGCGCCGGGAATCGGGAAGTCGACACGCTTCGATGAACTCGCCTCCGAACTACCGCTGGAAGTCTACAGACACCCCGAGGATGTTTTGGAGAGCGATCACGGTGAGGTAGTGGTCCTTGACGACTTCTACGACCACTTCACGTGGTACCGAACTGCCGACCACGAGGACCGCGAGGCCTACCGAGAGACGGTCGAACGACAGGTAGACTCCGAGGGGTCGCTGTTCGTTTGCACGACACCCTACCGCCTGCAGTGGCTGCTCGAGCGCCACCGCGAGACGTTCGATGACCTACTCGGCGGGCTGACTGGCGACTGGACCGTCGAGCCAGTTCGGGTTGATCGTAAGGGCGCACGAACATTCCTCGACAACCACCTGGCCACGGGTGTCTCTATCGAGGAATTCGAGGACGAAATCGAGTGGCGCTACGAGCTTGAAGATGCCTTCAGCGAGTGCCTCCACGAGAACGAGCAGTTCGAGGACGTGTTCGGTGATGTTGCAGAGTACCAGACACTAATTCCCGGGATGCTAGTCTCTCCCAGGTCAGACGCGTCGCTCCGGCAGGCTCTGAGCAACCGAGACTCTGTGCTGTCGACTCTCAAGTGGATGTTCAAGGACGTCGCGGCTTCCGGTGCGATGAGCGAAGGTTCTAGCCTGATTGACGGCGCCCGCGAGTACGCCGAGACGCTAGATACCTTGGGGGCTCTCGACGACGTGAAGAGTGCCGTCGGCTCGGTTCTACCCGACTCGGTCTCTGATGTACCTATCGAGAAGCTTGGACTTGGGGCCGCAGGCGCAGCACTCTCGGGACCAGCACTAGCGGTCGGGTGTATCGGCTACTGGACTTGGGCGACGCACAAAGAGGACGAGGAAACCCGGGAGACGGTACGCGAGGAGTTCGGGCGAATTCTCGGGTCGGACGTGTTGGAGCTATCGCCGGCCGACCGAGAAGATCTCGAAGCAGAACTGGAACTGGAACCGAAGACACTATTGTATCTCAACCAGGCTGCCAGCGGCGTCACTTGGCAGAAAGTCGAGCGGGCGATAGAGAATCTAGATTCTATCGAAGAGGATTTAGAGGCGACTATCGAGCGCGTTGATGGTGTCGAAGCCACCGTTAAAGATCACGATGCGGTAATTGAGGCACTCGTTCGTCGGTTGAGATTGGTTGGCAGCGCGGGGGGATACATGACTGCTGGAGAGTTCGTGGACGAACTGTACGAGTATCCCGAGTACGTGCCGCCGAGCTACAGAGTCGAGGAGGACGAATCGATCAGGACCGAGGGCGTCGTGGAGAAATTGCTGGACATCGTCGACGGCGAACAATCGTCTGTCACGACAATCAGAGGCGAGAGTGGCATCGGCAAGAGTCGGTTGCTGGCAGAGGTTGGGCTCCGTCTGCGAGACCGGGAGGACATCGAGACTGTCTACGTTAGAAATCCGGACGATTTTCGGGAGCCTACGTACGCGAGTGACACCGTTGTAGTCTTCCTCGACGAGGCTGGTGGAACGGCAGAGACTGAAAACTTCTTCGAACTCACGTCAGGTGGTTGGCGGGAGTACGGGGTTGATTGTACGGTCCACGTTGTCTCCGCTTACCGACCAGTATACGAGAACGAAATCCACTCGCTCAACGTACCGAACCCTGCCAGTCAGACCAAAATCGAACTGGAAAGACTGGAGGAGGAAGCAACGATCGAGTTGCTGTCTGACACGAGTGTTTCAGAGGAGGCAGCACGGCAGATTCACGAGACGACGGAAGGTAACCCGTTCTTGTCGCGATTGCTCGCACTCGAAGAACAGGATACAGACGAGGCGAGACGGACGTCTGAGGACAAAATCAAGGAAGTCATCGACGAGACGATGTTGGAAGAGGTGGCTGATTTAGGTGTAGATTCCCAGGCCGTTCGGGAGTTGCTGACAGTAGTGGCGGTCCTCGGGGAGTACGACATCCGTGAAGATCGTGGCACAGTCACCGACCTTTTCGACAACATCGGCGATGGATTGTTGACACAGCATGAAATCCTCACGGCGATGTGTGACGCCAGGTACCTGACGGCAATCAATACAGACGGTTCACAAGACACCAAGTTCACGCATAGAATTGACGTCTTCGCCGAATACCTTAGACACCGAATTCTCACTGAGCGTGGCCTTCAATATAAGGAGTTGATTAGACAGTGTGTCGCTACCAGTGGGCCGACGATTGCGCGCGGACTTATCGAATTACGCAGGAGTTCGTTGCGCAGGTTCGATTTCTTCGAGACAGAAACTGTCGACCAGGAGATGGAGATTCTGCTCAAAAACACTGCGAAACTGGCAGTCAACGAAAACGGGCCGATATCAGACGTAATTAGGGTTCAGGCGTACGTATCGCTTGTAACTCCTGGCGAGGTCCCATATGAAGAACTGGAATTACGATACGAAGACAGCAATCCAGGCAAGGAGACTGCAGATGAACTATTCCTACTCGCCACCAGACTGTACCAGCACGCCTCAAACACAGCGGAAGCCGAAGACGCGGGTGTCCCTGTATCCGAGTTACCAATCCGATCATCTCGATTGTTTGCCGTTGCAGAGACTTGGCTCAGTCACTTAGATAGCCTCGCTGAGTCTCACCCTGACAACGACGAGATTCACCTCGCACTCGCCAATGCACTCACCAACGCGGTTAATACAGAGGGTGAGGCAGAGCGGTTCGAGGCGGTGCAACGACGACTCGACCGCCTCGAAGAATTGGTCGATACTCACCCTGACAACGACGAGATACACCTCGTACTCGCCAAATCACTCACCAACGCTACCGCCAACGAGGGTGAGGCAGAGCGGTTCGAGGCGGTGCAACGACGACTCAACCGCCTCGAAGAATTGGTCGAGAGCCATCCCCACAACGACGAGATTCACCTCGCACTCGCCAAATCACTCACCAACGCTATAGTCGACGAGGGTAAGGCGGGGCGGTTCGATGCAATGCAACGACGACTCGACCGCCTCGAAGAATTAGCCGAGAATCACTTAGATAGCCGAGAGATTATCGAATTAGTGACTGGTGCCCATATCTTCTTGCTGCAGATTCATGTTCTCCAAGATGAGTTCAAGACTGCAGACAATATTATCAAAGACTTGAATGAAATTAGCCAGTCGCTTGGCCGTCTGCATCTTAACGACAGAGAAACAAGAGTCAAAACAGCGCTCCAATTTATCGGGGCTAACCTGATTCGAACTGGCCGACTGAGTCTTCTTGAACAGTTGATTGCTGCCCTCCAGACTGGCCTGAACGAAAGTCAAACGGAAAGCGTATGCACGGACTGGATAATGAAGGCTGACGATTTTCTCCAAGAAGGCGAAATTGATATGAACACCTACATACGTGTGGTGGAACTCTGCCAAGGTTAACCAGCACCTCTGACGCAATAGTAATCAGTTAATCAACCACGTCGTACTGGATTTACCGACGACATATGGTTTGCCACCTGGTTGGACTGGAGAGTGATGGTCTTCGGATTCTGGACGAAATCAACGTTTGGAAGCCGAACTCTAAATCCTGGTTCACACTACAACAACCGCGGTTCGGTGTTCGTGCAACCAATACGCAGGACTCCGTGTGATTCTGACTGATCCGACTCTCCGTAAACACGAATCCCGGAGTGTCGTGCACTCATGGGTGCGAATCCAATACCGGAGCAGGAACGCAAAACAGTCTCAACTGGCGGCGGCGAGTAGCGATGACTCAGAGAATGGCAATGGAAAACACCAACAAAGATGACGAGCAGTTCCGCGAGGCATACCCCTCCGGATGGCTCGTACTGACGAAGCACCAGAGCGCAGCGAAAATCGTCGACGCGCTCCTGGACCTACCCCCAACCCGCGAATTCAACCAGAGCGAGCTTGCGGACCTTGCCGGCGTCAGCCGACAATCGGTGAACAACCACCTCGACCTCCTTCTCGGAGTCGAGGTCATTCAAGAAGTAGAACACAGCAGCCCACAGCGATACCAGTTCGATCCAACGAGCGACGTAAGCCAGGCGATCATCCAGCTCGACGGCGCGATGAACGCCGCTGGCCCCGGGCCAGAAAACGCCTAATCTCTATTTACAGCGTCACATCGAGCCAGTCGCAGAACTCGTCGAAGTCATTCGCTCCAGCTTGCTTGGCGATACTCTGAAGCGTTCCCGTAGCAAGCTCGTCGTGCATCGGGACATCAACGTGCCGAACTTCTCCGGTTTCGGGATGCTTGTAGGAGAAACGGCGATGACTGCCATGACTTCCAGTCGGCGTGAACCCGTGTCTGGTGAGAACCTTCGCGACTTCCCGACCAGAGTACGTGCGCCGACTCACTACCGCAGATGACGCAGGCATTGACTAAAAGCCCCCGTCACGGGGGTGCGCGTGCGCGAGGCCCCCAATCCCGAAAACGGTATCTGTCAGAGCCAGTCTACGTCTGGCTCGTCGACTTCGTCTGCCTCAACGGGTTCGTTGTGGAGTTCAAGAGCTTCACCAAGATTTGCGAGGGCTTCCGCGCGTGTTTCCCCTTGGCTGGCGACGCCAGTCTCCTCATCACGGGCAACAAACCAGTCACCATCGCGGGTGATGGTCACCGAGGAGTTGGGGGGAGTAGCGCTGGACGCCATGTACACGTATGAGAGGACGTGGGACAGAGATAAAAGTATTGTCGAACCTTCGAAGGTCCCAACGGAGCTACTGTATCCCGCCCAGAAGCATCTCGAGCCGAACTATGGATATTCGATAACGCGATAGTCGGCTGTCCGGTCTAACAACCGAGTTGTTGGCTACAATCTATGACCATGACTTAGGAGATCACGGTCTTAGCGAGGCAAGATTTGTCGACTGCGTCGTGTGAAGCACTGGTAATGACCGACTCTTGTGTGTAGCAGTAGCTCGTGAATTTACCGGGTAGTGTTGCAGGGATACCCGATGGGAAGCCCCCACCAGCATCTAACACCTCCGAGGTGAATCATCGTAATGGACCCGAACGAACCGGACCTACCTCCAGGGTTCACATCCTGGCCGAGCTCGGAAGACCTGCACTCCTACGCCACTGGCACTGTCGGGCCGGTTGACCGCCACTGTCTCGCCCTGCTCCATTTCAAGGATACTATCGCACCGGAGAGTAGCCTTCTCGAGGAGTGGCCGCCAGCCGACGACGACCGACGGTGGTACTGCACTGCCGTTCTCCGAGAGCTACTTCCGGAGGATGAAGCCGACTACCGAAGCCTCGCTACAAAACTCGCCAACACCCCCCGTCTCGCACGTGAAACCGGCTTCGAGCCAGGAGAGATTCCGCACTATTCGACGCTGTCGCGCCACGTCCAAGCGCTCCCCATCGACGACGATACCATCCAAGCAGCGGCGGCTCGTGCGGACCGAGCTTCCCGGTACACTATCAAGTATGATCACCCCCTCAAATCTCTCGGTCCAGACCCCCCAGAGCCGGACCCTAAGCATCTCGAGTGGACAGCTGAGACCCCAGTCGCGATGTCGCAGAAGATGCGGCAAGCCACTCTCCGGGCCGCAGATTATCTTGCACTCACGATGCCCTCGCTCGGCTTTAACCGCGACCGGTTCGCCCCCAACTACGAGTACCCCGCGGAGTCCTTCTACCGGCTACTGGCGCATATCGCGCTGGAGGACTGCTACGCGGCTAACGGCGCGGAGGTGTTGGAGTGGCTGTCGGATGTCAACGTCAAGGTGCCCCCGCCGTCGACGCTCCGACACTATGCCCGTGAGTACGAAGTCGAGGATTGGGAGAATAAGTTCATCCGGGGGACCTGTCGTCTTCTGGAGCGCGAGCAACTTCCTCCTGCAGAGCCAGTCCATCTCGCCTACGACGTGACCAATGTCCCGTGGTACGGGCAGGACCACGAGTGGACGAGTGGGGGTCAAAAGTCGGCGAACACAACCAACTACTGGAAACATGCAGTGTTGTCAGTAGCATCCCGAGACCGAAACTACATCTTCGCAGTGACCCCGATCAAGAACGAAGGAGAGGTCGCAGATGCGTTCAAACGGCAGATTCGCCGCGTCAACAAGTACGCAGATTTCGAGCTGGGGCACGTCTACTGTGACCGGGGGTTGTACCAGGAGGATATCGTGACGAAATGTCGTGAGCACGGCCTTGATTTTCTGATTCAGGCGAAGGATACAGGGGCACCGGGGGATCTGATGGCGCGCCTCGATGAGGGGGAGGCAGATGGCGAGAACGGGGTGCGGTTCAGTGGCTTCACCGGGAGGGACCGGGTGAACACGTTCGCATACCCGATTCACACCGGGGAGATCGGGAGCGATGAGCGCGAGGAGGATCACACTGCGTGGATTACGGATTACGATGTCGAAGACGTCTCAGACGAGCGGCTACGGAAGTATGCTTACCAGTTCCGGGACCGGTGGCAGATCGAGACCGCCATCCGACAGTTGAAGCATGACTTCCAAGGCCGGTGTGGGTCGAGTAAACGGGAGGTGCGGATGTTCTACTCCGGGGCGGCCCAGATGTTCTTCAATTACTGGGTGGCGCTCAATCACGAACTCACATATCATTTCGGCGGGCGGGAGAACTGGCAGTTGACCGCGACGGAGACGTTGCACGCAATCCGAGAGGCCAATGTCGAGGATGCACGACGTGGCGGGCCACTCACGATAATCTGATCTCTAAGAACCCCGATTCGGGCCGATGCAACAGCACCCGGTAAAATCAGGCTCTACTGCTCGAGGCGCCCGCCGTGTTTCTCTGGTTCTGCAGGCTGCTACGTGCCCCCTTGTAATTTAATACGCTAATTCGCTATCCCCCCAACAAAATGCAAGTCACCGTCCGTGGAACGGAACTCACGCTGACTCCATTGCTGGTAGTCGCGTTTCTTCTCGGCGTCGCAGTCGCTGGCTACGGCGCCTATGACTACGTTCAGCAGACCCAAGCGGTCGACGACGCCGTCGCAGTCGACACCACCATCGTCGAAACGTCGGTCAGCGAGTCGTCCGGCCGCCGAGTCTACTACCGGGTCAGTATCACGCACACCTACGAGTACGAGGGAACGGAGTACACGAGCACTCGTGTGTTTCCGGGAGAGACCAGTCCGACGTACTTTGTCCGCAGTGACGCGGTCGGAGTGGTCGACGAGTACGACAGCGGCACGACCACGACCGCCTACGTACACCCGGACGCCCCGGGACGGGCGTTCCTCGAACGCCAGACTACACTCGCCCCAATCAAGTTCGTCGGGTTCGGTGGCGTCATCGCATTCCTCGCGGCGCTGCGGGCGCTCGGCCCCCGGAACCCCACGGAGGACACCGCTTCCGGCGGCGACTTGCGGCAGTACGAGACCGTGCTCTGGCTGGACCGTGGGACGGCCCACTCCCTGAGCAAGCGACTGCTGAAGATAGCCCCTGTCGGGTTTGTGGTCATGCTCGTGGCGACAGTGTTTCTGGTGCTGTCGGCTGACTCGTCGTCGATACAGGCCGATCTCACCGACCCCGTTGGTCTGACTCTGCTGGCGATGCTGGGCTCTCTCCTGGCATTCCTCGGTGGGCTCGCCCTGTACGGGGGGTGGTCGTTCACCGAGTGCCGCCGACTCCGCCAGCAGCTCGCTGAGCCACGACCCCGGAGCCCGTTCCGGCATCCATCCTTGTTCGTAACCGTCCTCACCACCAGTGAAGACCTCGACGACTACGGCCAGCAAGTGAAGCTGACCGGGTTCGTGCTCGCCGCGGCCGCTTTCCTCACCGCGCTTCTCGCGTTCGTCCTCTGGACAGCGAGCTGACAACGGGCGCCGAACGACTGCGCTCGGCGGCCCAAGAAGAAGGATCTCGAGGCCATTCTCAGCATACGCATCGTTGGGGAACATTGAATCCGGTCACGGTACGATTCACGGTTGTGTCCCCCGACGACATCAGCGACGCCCCCCGCACCGTCGTAAAACAGTACGTCCTCTGGAGTGCCCTCGCCGTCGTCGCGGGCTACGTGGTTTTCTTCGTCCTCTGACCGGCTCCACCGACGCCCAGCATGTCCCCGCGGCCGTACTCCGGGGTCGTAAAGAATGGGTCCTACTCGTCGACGGTCGCTTCGAGTTCGCCGCCACTAACCGTTACAGAGAGTGCGTTCACCGTTGCTTGGTACCGGTTCCAGTGGTTGTCGTCTTTGGCGATAGTGAGTTTGGACTTGGCGAGCCTGGTGTCAATGAGCTCGTTCAGCCGGCGATACACCGTCTCACGGGAGACGTCAAGCTCAGCGGCTATCGCCTGCCCGGACTTCGGCTGGTCGGTAATCGCTTCGAACGTCTGCCGAGTGTATTCGTCACAGAAGAGGTGCAGCAGTTTCTCCGTGGACGGGTCAGGATGTCCCGGTTCCCTGTCGTGACTCGGACTGCTGCGCGGTACATCCGCTGTTCAGTCGAGTCCAGATCATTCCATCCCTCGATAAGAGAAGCGTTTGGAACAAGCGTGAAATCGACATATCGGATTGCTCGCTGCGCTTCCGCCGCTTCATTGTGTAACCGGGCGTCAGGGTCAGCGAAGTCAATCCGAAGGAGGTCCGGCCGGCTATCCACGTCGTTTGACGCCTCGCTCGTTGATTCGATATACGACCCTGGAGTTCCTCCATCGGGAAGTCCGGAGGGTCCTTCTCGGGTGGCATCACCTCGGCATATCCCACGGCGACGAGTTAACCGGTGCGACTGAAATATAGCTGGTAAAATCAGAACTACTGATAGAACGTTCGCGAACACGAGTCGGAAATGTTCTCGAAGACGCCGTATACCAGAGTTTAAACACATCAGTTGAGTACCTACAAATATTCATCAAATGCTTAGGTACAAATTTAACCCGGATCGGGCACATCACGCACTCGCAAAGGGTCAAGCCGATGCTTATGACGGAGATAACCCAGAGACCAAAATTAAAGGTAATCTTGCAGAGATAGCCTTCTACGAATTCTGCAGACATACGATTCCGATTGATAAGTGGCACTGGTTCAATAGCGAAGCGTTTCGACGGGGCGAACAAGAGTGGAACGACCATGACTTCGCAATTGCCGGGAATACTGTCGATGTAAAGGGAAGAAGCAGCGTATCTGACATATTTGATTTAGGAGGAATCGATAGTGACCTTGTTGCCCTTGTCGGTATACCTTCAGGAATCAGTGATTCAGTACTTGAGGCGGATTCTATTGATGATTTTGCTAAATCAGGAACTGGATCATTCGCTCCGGTGGTAATGATGGGACTGGTAGAAACGAATCAGATTGGATCAGAGCAGCATGAGCTGCATCATCCTGCTCCAGGAGGGCCGTCTTTTGAGCGGTTAGATGTAACTCCGCTTGAGCAATTCCCGGCTGGAATGGGTCTTTCAGACTGGTTCGGGTTCGGAGAAGAGTGGGACATCAGGAGTGGTGAACGGTTCGAAGGACTGAGAACGTATCATACATCAGCAAATGGTGAAACTCTGAGACCAGGCGACCTTGTAACTCCAGTTGAATTAGGGTACAAACACGGTGGTCCGGTCGATGTACCAGAGAAGGGGTTCGTTGTTGAATGCCCTAGTGAACCAGCGGGAGCCGAGTTCAACGATGAAAATCTGAGGTATGAACAGGACCCTGAAGGCGAGTACCGTACCCGGCAGCCTGCTGTGGGGGTAATCGACGTTAACAAGTTATCAAAGGCAGACCTAAATCGAATCCGTCCCCTATCTGAGGAGCACCTGTATCCCGCAATTCCACAGGTTGTCTGGGATGTGATTGGTGAAGAAGATATCTCGTACGTCCCAGACGAGCGATTGACTCAGATAAAATCCAACCGAAACCTGCGGGATGCCACAGCGCCTCTGTCCAACGATTGGTGGGAATCGCGTTTGGCTCAATCGTAGTCTTCTCGACTCTTTGACTGCTTTGTATATCCTCACTAGTCAAGAGTCCCCTCAATGCGATTCTCGGCCTCTTTTTTAATTTTTGTCCACTTATCGGAGGATATAGATCCAGGTTTTGAATTAGGGAAACCACAGTCCAAGAAGTGGGTCATAAACGCAAACCAACCGGTTCGCTGTAAGGCATCCCCGCAGGTTGGACAAACAACACTTGTAGATTGGCCGTTTTGACGATCTTCCCACTCAAGATTAGCAGGCTTGGATTTTTTGCCGCTGCCACGTCTCGTTTGAGTGTGAGAAATATTTGAAGATGTAATACTTCTTTTAGCAATGTCAAGTTCAACCCCACGATTTTCTGCAATCTTTTTCGCTTCCGGAGTGAAAGAGGAGGTGGTGACAACGATTACACGGTCGATATCCGAACGGGTTAGCAGCCCAGAAGCCTTCTGAACAGTCGGGCTTCCCACTCGATTTCCTCGAGAGTAGTGCTTTGCTTGCACTGCAATCCTGACTCCGCCTTTCTCAATTATAATATCCACACCCCTATCCGAGGTACCATCGGTAAGAGTGGTGTTAAAACCTTGTTCCCGGTAATTTCGAGCTAATTCCTTCTCGAACTGCTCTCCGTCCATATGAATAAGGGAGTATCCCGATAGTATCTATCTTCTCCAAATTATGTTTGACGAGGAGGGTTTATACACCAACGCTATCTATATGTATGAGTTCTGACGACGCGGCGCTGATGCGATTCGGAGGTAACGTCAATCGCCGTATTCGATGTTCCCCCTACGGGAAGATATTCGAGAACGAGAACCGGACAATTTCTCTCAAGCGGTATGCGCCCGATTGACTCCTCAGAAAGTCATGCAGAGTTGGACTCGTCGTCTCCTCAAGTCAGTCATCTATATCAATAATTCTCCCACACTTGTTGCATTTGAATGAAGAAATTTTATTTCCTTCAATATCGACGGTACGTACGTCAATAGATGTAAGCCATCTATCCGTGATTTCATTCCTATCATCGTAGTAATCCATGAGAATTTGGAGAATATTCGCTATACTTAGTAAATTATTGGGTTGCTGGAGTAAATCTATCCAGTCGGGGCCAATATCAATCCCAATCTGGAGTAGCAGTAGCTTCAGTTCCTTTTCTTTGATTAGAGTCTCTCCACAAGATGGCGTATTATGAATAGCCCCTGTGAATCCACCTATCTTATCCAGCACGCTCTCATCGTATACCTCGAATTCCTTTTCATCCAGAAATTGCGTAGGCCGATGAATTTCATTTCCAAAGTCAAAATTTGGATACTTCGCCCTCATCACTACCTCGTCCTGTTCGACAGAAAGAACGCCATATACGCGGTCACCGCCTTTGAACACGATAATATCGCCTTTGCTTACATCCATACTATCTTATTTTTCTTCTTTTGGTTTAATTATCTCTCGTTTTTACCTCAGTCGGAATATCTGTGGCAGCTTTGGTCGCACCTTCATCATACGATCGGCGTACGCATTCTGGACGGTCTTCTCCGAGGACGGAATTACAAACAAATATGAATCCGCGCTGAAAAGTGTAGTAAGCAAAGGTTAGTGATCAATTGGTGATGGATACATGTATTTCACCAGCACGGAGGAAGGCCATATGATAGATTCCGGTCATAATTATCAGTTTTTCGCGTAGCCAACCTGGGACAATGCTTCACGAGAACGATTTCAGCACAGGTCAATAAAAGGGAAACGAGGATATCTCGGACTTTCACCCAGACATTTTGTTCGCACCAACACCAGCAATACCCTACCTGGTATCCACCTGTATTCGTGGAGCGCCTCACCTTCTTCGTATCGAGTTTGTAGGGCCTGAATCGCCTTTGAGGGGAACTGTCCGGCCACAGAGAGATATTCGCTTGGGGGTCGAAATAGAGTGTCTGAGTCTAAACTACTCCTACCACTCAGTTGTTCCCCCGCTTACGTCTCTGATCCAATAGCTATGTCGAGAATCTCTCTGACAGCATCATCGATTGCCATCCTTGTAGTTTCAACGTCGCCATCAGTGCGTTCCTCCCTTTCGAGGGAGTCGAAGAGATTTGCTAACTGTTCGACGACTTGTGAATCGAGTTTGCGTGGGTCGATTACAGGGGCGCTTTTCAGGGCGCCAAGTTCGATTTTCTCAAGCCCCGAATAAGATCGGCTCACCTTGCTAATTTCCTTCCGCACGATATTGCTGTTGAGGTACGCAAGAAGGGCTTTGACCCAATCTTCGTTCTCCTCGAAATCCGGGTCGATGTTATGGAAGTTATTCAGTGTCCGCAGGCCGTTTTCGTTGTAGATGAACTGTGAGCCCGTCCTACTCATGTACTTAGCAAGTATCGGAGCTGGATCGCGTTTATCCACGCAGTACCACGGGTTGCGCCGGTCGAACAGTTCACGATCCGTGTCAAACGTCTCCTCAGCATATGAGAGGAACTCCTCGAGGGGAGTCCTTTCGGTAAGCTTCTCGCCGTCTTCGTAGGCATAGAGCAGCCAGGCGTCTTTTCCCGTATCTCGCCACCCCTCCCAGTCCTCCCTCGTGATTTCATAGCCAGGGATGTCCTGAGCGCTCTTGATTATCGGTTGGAGGAATCTATCTGGGATGTCGTGGTCAGCCAAGTCATCTCTATCCAAACAGAAGATGTCGTTATTTCCTGTCGCAATTCCGCGTTTTATCGTGGCAATATCCGTAAAATCACCTAGTCCATCGATTTCGCTCGTTTCCGTCGACGAAAAGTAATGCTGCCAGTTATCCTCCGGCGAAAGGAGGCGCTGCAACAGGTCAACGCGATACCTGTCTTCAACGGAATCGTCCGTGAAGTCGATTTCCAGTAACTCACTGAAGCTATCGACGTCCGGCCAGCTGGGGAGATTTATAAAGGTCGTCTCGTGGTCTTCCGGAGCTTGTTCATACTCGAGGAAAAGGAGGCTCGTTGTTGTACGGACCCCGCGGAATGTATTATCGTCTTCGTTGAGTTGGACAATCGCCTGTATCTGGAAACAGTCCAGTAGGTATTGCTTGAATGGGACGCCGAACTCAGTCTCCATGAATCCCGAGGGGATGATGAATGCGAGGCGACCACCGTCGTCGACGAATTGTGCAGCATGAGCAAGAAAATACACGTACATAGGGGACTTTCCATGGAATTCAACCCCCGCCTCGCTGGATACAAACTGGTTTGCTTGTTCTTTCACCGCCGTCTCCATCGCCTGAGAGCGAGAGTATGGTGGGTTCGCGACGACAGCATCGATGGACTGGTTTTCGACATTACTGGTTTCGCTCCAATCCTGAGCACCAAACTCCAGAAAATTCCCTCGCTCAAGTACTGGACTGCCAGGGCCGTCGACGAGTTTGAGCGAAAGGGCTGCCATCGATACGGCGAGTTCGTCGATATCGTTTGCACGAATATCATGAAGTGGTTTCTCTGCCCCACGCTGGATTTTCTCTCTGACGGCCGCAGAAGAGAGCATACCGGCGCCAACACCCGGGTCGAGGATAGTGTCGTCCGCCTCATTGACCGCCCACTTCGCAAGAATTTCGCTGATATAGTTCGGTGTGGAAAACTGACCGAGATCACGTCTTGCGTCCTGGACGAATAGGCGCTCATACACCATACTAAGCGCCTCTGCCGGGTGGGAGGAAGCGGTAAGGGCACCCCGAAGGGCGAGGACCGTCTCGATTTCCGTTTCGTCGAGTTCCGCAATCAGATCCGCTGGGTCACTGGGTTCGAAGCCCTTGTTCCCGGCCACCCGTTCGGCCGTAGCGAAGCGAGCGTGAAAGTCAGCGGTAGCGGTTAGCTTATCGAGCCCTTCGTGTTCGGGCTTGTACAACCCGTAGAGCGAACTCTTCAAGAAGAAATCGAATACGCATACTCGGGAGAGGATCTCGGCGGACTGCTGGGAATCAGCCATGTTTCGGTCAGCTAGCCACTGCTGATATCGAGGGGGTATATCACCATGGAGCGACTCACGCTGACAGAGACTGGATGCAACGCTGTCGAGCGTCTCGATAAGGAGACAAACGAGTTCTTGCTGGGAGATATCGACGTCTGCCTCTGCAGCATGATTCAATGACGAAGGGGCTAGCTGCCACTGGTAAGCAAAGCCAACACGGTTGCCTTTGATGACTTGAAGAGATTCGAGTGTTTTGAGCTTCTTAATCGATGATTCGTAGGAACAACCGACAACGGATTCGACGTCAGATGTACCTGTAGGTGCTGTCTCGGCAACGGCCGCCAGAAAATCATGGAGAGGATACTTCAGTCGGGGTTTGTTTTCCTTCAGATCCCGGCAAAGCGACATACCACATACAATACAGGCGCCTGTAATGTGGCTTTTGATTGGTGGAATTTCCTCAGATGATAGTTGAGATTCGAGACCGATTCATTCGGACAAATCTATCTCGGTTGGTGGAGCAAGGGCCGACTGTTGTAGACCTCAGCACGCCTCTAAATCGCAGATTAGGGCCACAAAGTTGGCCATGGCTCTAAGTTAATACCACTGAAGGAGAACCGCAAGGCCGCGTCGAGAGGTATGCCTTGTTAGCTCAGATTCGCCCACTGACGTTCTAATTCAGCGTGCTGCTCGCCCGTGTCTACAGGGTCAAATGAGATTTCAACAGATTCGCCCGTCTGTGAAGACATCAGCTCTCGTTCTTTCAATTGGAAGTCACCAGACACGGTTGCCACACCGTCCATCGATATCCGCGTCTTATCGACCTCACCGTACCGATACTGGACTTGCGGTATCTCCATGTCCCCGAATGGGCTGGCATCTGTGCCGTCGCCCATCGACTCGTCAAGTATGATTCGGACCTCGACGTCCCAGTCTTTGGTCGATTCAACGATGGCCTCAACGATTTCATACGAGAGATACTCCGTAGCGATGAATATCTCTGACCTGGCCGACTTGAGAAAGGCATCTATGGTGTGATAAAGCGTACGAGAAATCTCCATCGTCGTCGCATTCGAAGCACCCTCAATTAGGACATCGACGCCCTCCTTAGCAAGCGAACGGCTGAGCAGGAACGAGCGGTCAAATGGTAGGTAGCTACAGTCATCGTCGTCTTCAACGCAAATTCCACACCCATCCCAGCACTGGGGCGCTTTCTCGCCTAACCGCTGGAATTGACTACGCTTGGACTCGCCTGCAGATGCGAGGTCATGCCTGTCGTCCAAGACTTTTCGAACAGAGCGGAAGGGTGGATACAATCCAAGATCATCCAGAGACTTAAGCGCGGCTTCAGCATCCTCTCGAATTGGGTCGTCAAAGCGCTCGAGGAACTGGAAGACTTCCCCATAGGAGTCTCGAGCTTCCTCGCCGTGTTCGTCGAGGAACCGAGATATTGGCTCGAGGTAATCATCAAGCGTCATATCCCCTCTGATGTACGAATCCCTGAATTCCTCGAGATAGCCGAACCCGCCTATGGCTGATTCATGCAGAACGATACGGACCTTACCCGATTGAACAGTATCTGACTCGATACGGGGATGCTCAAGATAGTAACTAATCTGATCGCTATCAGCGCCATATTCGATGCAGATGCGGTCACGAAGAAGGTGAGCGAAAGAATGCATGAGAAGCACCTCAGCAAACCCTGCTGCATCCTCGTCCTCCCGGAAGTTGACGTCCTTCACTTGGTCCACAAGGCTTTGCGAGCCATTATCCGAATCTTCCTCGATAGCGTTGATTGCTTCATCTAGCGCCCCCTCGAGCTTATCAATCGCATCGAAACCGTTCTTCTCGGATATGCGGCCACCATCATCTGCGTCGTAGCAGACATATTTGAGTGCAACCCAATTTTTGAGCCGCTCAGACCCTTCCAGACATTCCAGAGTAAATTCACGGAGAGTATCGGGAGAGAATTCTGCCTCAACGGCATTCACATTCTGCATGCGGAATCCAAGTCCCTCATGAGTGAATAGGGAAGGCGTCCGGTGAATCCAGGGCACCTTGGAGCTGAACACGATACGGTTGATATAGGCCTGAAATTCAGCTTCCTCTGTATATCCAAGACTCAAGAGGGGTTTGTCGCGGTAACGGATACTTGTGAATCGCTCAAACTCCGATAAGGCTGGATCCGCAAAGTGAGTCTCGATATCCGGATTTACCGAATACAGGCGGCTATATTTTCCATTCTGTCGGTAATGCTTGCAGCCTCCTTCTGACTCCGGGTTTTCTTGGTTCGGGCATTTATGCCGGACTGGGCACTTGTTTTCGCTAGCAGACACAACCCAACCTTCCGTGCAGTATCCAGTATTTTCGAGCGCCTCGTAGCTTATTTCCATATACATCGGCGGATACGTCCAGCTGGAGGGGTCACCGATGTTCTTATGTTCGAACACGAAGCCCTCGTCGGAGTCAGAAGCAAACTCTCTCCCAAATAGCTGGTACGGTTGAATAACCTCTTTGTCGAAGCCAGGGGCTGGGACAGAGAACTTCTCAACATAAGAGGAAGAGCGATAGTTGGTCCATAGACTTTCGTTATCCGGGTGGAGATACGAAACCGGAGCGACGACCATTTTATACGGGTTCGTTTCCCGCAACTTGAACGGCGTCAGCCCGTACAGTGCGTGCTTTCCGGATAGCTTCGTCATTGTTGGACCTTCATATTGAACTCTGGCTCTGGCGGCTGCAGCAGCGGGGTGAATCGGACCGAATTCTCGAACATGACATTCAACGCATCGTAGAGGTTTGTGAAGTTGCCTTTGTCTAGTCCCTCGAAATTTTGTATCGCGAACCGTTTAGAGAGAGCACGGAGATCGTGGTCTTCTAGGTCCCGGACGTCCTTTATCACCGTCTTCAGTTGTCTCTCATACTCAAGTCGGCTGGATGCATCTAATTCTTCCACTGTTTGCGTGAGCCGGTTCATCAGGTCATCTGTATCGATATTGTTCGCCTCCTCAAACTGGTCCAAATCGTCGTAGTTGGATTCAGCCCAGCTGAACAGTTCGAAGTAGACCGCGTTTCTGAGTGTTTTTGGAGTCGGAATGTTCTGGCAGGCTTCTTCATAGTCGTCACCGTATTGAATGAGCCATTCATTGATTCGTTGGCTATCTTTCGACCGCCATGATTTCCGAACCGCTCGTTTGAGGTCCTCAAGCGCTTCATCAAGTATTTGGAGGGGTTCGCTCTCCTCAATCAAATTTAAAACTGGTTCCTCCAATCCATCGATGGCTCTGAGCTCTTTGATTATCGATCTAACGCCCTCTTGCGCCTGTGAAATTTCCTTGTAAATACGGTCAATCGTTGAGAACAGCTCGTTCGGATTCACGGAGGATTCCGTATCCCCAGAACCAGAGCTGTCAATTATCCTATCGAAGTGACTCAATAGTTCGGTCTTGTGCTGTTTGAACGACGACCGTTCCATGAGTGCCCGAACCGAATCTTCAGTCTCGTAGTCGAAGGATTGGAGCTGAGACCGAATCGACCCAAGGATGTCCAATAAATCGTCCGTAGCAGTAAGTGAGTGCCCACGGAAGTACGTTCGATGATTTTGTTGTGCTAAATTAACAATTGTTCGGGTTATCAAGTGTTGCTTCTGGACGGCTGCGCTGGTGCCAATCTTGGCTGGTGGGAGATGCTCTGTACTCTCGAGCTTCTTTCGTACCTCTGGATCGTACATGTAGAGCATACTGGCTGGTTTCGAAGAGAGAGTCACAATTCCGAGACCAACACGTTGTGTCTCGCGTGACCGACCTGCTCTTCCAATACGCTGGATGACGCCTTCATTGCCACCGGGCGGAAGTTTATACTGCATTACTACAGCCACGTCGTCCAAGTCTATACCCAATTCCAAGGTTTGAGTCGAAAAGAGGAATCGAAGATCGCCATCCGCGAACCGATCTTCGATGTCTGATCGGACGTCCTCGTTGAGGTCGGCAAAGTGTCTCTCAATACTTCTTGGAAGCGTCGTCGTAGCGAAATCGGTGTAGGTATCGATATCCGGAGGTCCGAGGTCAGGTGTAATTGTTTCCCAGTTGTAGTGGTCACTTGGTCCCGTAATGTCTTCATCGACGATGTGTCGGACTACTTCTGCAGCACCTTGTTCATCAGTGGAGAGGATGGTATCCGTAACGTAGGAGTACTGGGTATTTACCTCCGCGACACTGTCTATGAAATTAATTGTTTTCAGGGCGTTACGGTGAGACCAGAGGCTGACTGCCTCAGTCACAAGCTGATTGAGTGCCTGAACGCTTTGCCGAGGCGGCGGAAGAATATACTGTCTGAAAAGGAGGCGTTCTTCATGATACCCACCTGTATCTTCAAGCACCTCTTCATAGTCGTGGTATGCTAACGAGTCATCCTCGTGAAGGGCCCCCAGCTCCCGTACAAATACTTCTGGATTCGACATAGTCGCCGAGGCGAAAACGCAGGTCGGGCGACCCCATTCAGATTCGCTTAGCTCTCGAAGGTGGGCGATGATGTACTGGACGTGTCCGCCCTGATAGTTCGTGTAAACGTGGGCTTCGTCGAAGGTATAGAATTCCACGGATTTGAAGCGATCTACTTGCCCAGGTGAGAGAATTCTATTATACAGAATCCAAGGGTTCGTCAACAGTATGTTCGGACCAGTCCCTTCCTGATGCATCTGGGCTTCTGTAGGGATAATCGAGTCATACTGGAAGTCACAATCTCCACACGCTACTTTTGGTTCAGTCTCACCAACTACCTTAAGCGGCCCACTACATCCCGTACGGATACACTCGTACCCGCGGAAGCTATCTCCCGCTTCGTAGTTTTTTTCATCCGGAATATTCGGGTTTTCATATCCCTCTTTTGTGTCCCCGTCTTCGATACCAATAGTCAGCTCAGAATCCTGGGGGAGTTCCTGGTTGATTTGCTCGATTCTGGAAACAGCCCCCATGAATTGGTCTCTAGCAAGAGACTTGCGTGGGTAGCTTAGGACAGAAGCGATTTCATCTGGTTTGCTATCGTGTACCTCTAAGGCAGTCCCAATAGCTGGCACGAGGAAAGAGATAGTTTTGCCCGCCGCGGTTGGGGCGGAAAGGGACATATCCTTGGTGTCTGATTGCAGGAGGTCTTTGATTACTCGGTGTTGATGGCTTGAGAGAGTGGTTATGCTTGGGACATCATAGTTCGATCCAGCGGATTCGAAGGCGTCGAGTAGTAGCTGAATAGAATCTTCGGATAGAATCGAATTGTCGCCGAGAAGCGTTCCACGGAGGGGTTCACGGCCGAAGTCGGGAACGAGCTCCTTCTCTTTCGACAGGAAGCTCTCGAGAACACTGGGGTCATTTGGGCGCTGTGTTCGGAGGTGGTTGACTCGATAGACGAGGTCAAAGTGTGTCGAGCGGTAGCGGGCTGAATCAAAATCATCGTAGGCGACGAGCCATCCGTCATCTACCAATTCCTCGAAACTCCCCTCCTGTCCCTCGACAATGTCTCTAGCCTCTGATTCCGTAAGTAGAGTCTCGGGCTGATCAAGACCGACAGCTTCGTTTTCAGGACCGTCAGGGTAGTGGCGATCGTACTCCTCGAGGAGCACTTGCTGATAGGCGCGCTGGGCTGCTAGCTCCCCGGAATCCGACATAGGTTCGACGTGCACGCAGTGCTACTTAGTTTCGTTCCATTTCGCCGAACTCATCTTCCGTTCTATCATTTACTTCTTTTATAAACACTTCTAGGTGCTCGGAAAAGTCATCAGATTGTAGGGACAGTTGCGTGTCAGGGACAGTAAGAATAGATTGGAGATTACCCGGATAGTCATCTGCAGATGTTCGCTGAAGATATTCAATCGTATCTGATATTTCGGTCTGGTTGACCTTGGCCAGCTTATTCAACGATTTCAGCCATTCTCGTCGTGGTTGGTTTGAATTCGATAGGACGAAAGCCGCTTCGACGTACAGCTGAACTATCGGCTGGATGAGAGGCGAATGTGGGGTATTCAGAACAGTCTGACAAACTTCTGTCAGTGTACTTCGAATTTCCCGCCCTTTCAAACGGGAACCGTCTTCATGCTGAAAGTGCCAAGCCAATTCGACAGATCTGCAAAGTCCGTCAAGGAGATTCGTAGCTAGCTCAAGTGTCTCAGAGTTCGGGGAGTTTATAACCCCACGCGGGTATTCCGATTGTTCTCTCCGTATAGTTTCGACCCGAGTCCGGCCATCTAAGTCCTCTATAATCGGGGTCGCGCACATTCCATCGATCATTTCGATATATTTGAAGACATATATTTTGTTCTGGAGCTTTTCAGGAATATCAACTGAGGAATCGACCCCATCACCGAATCTATGGACATTCTCCATTTGTTGGCAGCTTTGTTCGATTTCTCTTGCTGCCAACGCAGGTTCACAATCCGATGACGAGGTGAGTGCTGGCAGAGTATCAAGTCCCTTCTTCCATGCATCCCCCGCGATTCTGGGAATCCCGTTACTGATTGACTGGTCGATAATGCTCCGGAATCCTTCATTCACATTTGCTGCAGTGGAGTAGTCACCGGCCTTAGCGGCCTGTTGGTGTACATGCTCTAAGGTCTCTAAACAATCAGAGCCACGACGGTGGTCCAGCTCGCTGTCATTCGCCCATTGATTCGAATCGGTTTTCATTGATGCTTTGACAGCGAGCCTTGGGAGATCATGAGTTACAGGCCGTTCCAATAGCTGCTTATTCTCTGCCAGAGGGGTTCTCTCCCGCCTGTATCGAGAGTTCCCTGAGTCATCGAGGATGCCTCGAGCCTGAGTCGAGTTTACCAGACCGAAGCTAGAACGAAAATCGTTGATAGAAATCCTATCCCACATTCCAGCTTCGAATTTTGGAAATTGTCGTGGGTGCATCCAGCGCCGACGTTGGTTATAGAACCAGTTCGATACAGATTCGACGATATCAGTATACGCATCGATACCGATTCGAGCCGTTTCTCGGTCCAGACTGTCTTTCTGATAGGCTCGTTCGATTAATTCAGCGAGGCCGCGTAACGGGTGGTACTTCCCCTCATGATTCGTATTCTTATTCGATATATGGCTAACGTAGAAAAAAGGTCTTAGTCGAGACCGATGTTCCTCGATGACACCATCGGGCGCAGTCAGAAGGAATCCGCCCCGCACGAATTGGTATAACTCATAAAGACTTGCCCCAGCTCCAACGACAGCAGCGGCCGTCAACAGAGCTTGCTGTCGGTGCGAAACGAGGGTTTTGAGGAGAATTGAGAGAACCACGGTTGATAGCGAGAGAGTTACAATGCCGAAGGCACTGTAGAACCGAGGATTCTCAGTGAATATCCAGTTCAAACGAGGACTGTATTCTGGTGCGATAATTTGGATTCCGACGCCAGTAAGTGAAAGTACGATTGCAAATAGACTGGCCTGTGCAGCTAGTAGGGGGGCCAGTATGCTCGTTGAAAATTGTGTTTCCGGTCCGGAATGTATGTACAGAAAATCGACGATTCCGAGAGAAAACACTAGAGTTTGAAAATAGAGTAGATATCGAAGGCGATAACGGCGTATTGCTCTCAGGTTCATTTTACGCTCACGCAGAGATATTATACTCAACCCAACCAAAGCGGATTCTTGTTAAGGTAGTGGTTTGAGTTTGGTTTCCAATAGTTGATGTACCGACCACCATTTAGGTAGCACTCCAGCGACTTAGTCATCTTCTGAGCGTTATTTTTACCGTAGACGCTGATTTCAAACCGTTACGTTGCACGCAAGACGAGAGCCGCTCAAGCAGAACCGAATCACAGTATGCGGCGTGGCGCGCTATCTTGGTAGCATGTAGTCCGGAGGGGGAGGGTGGGAGTGAGTAACCTCAAGCATTGAGACGTTGGAGTAGTTGCGTGACGTACGGGCTGTCCTCCCAGCTGCGGTGTGGACTAATCGTTGTGAGGAGGGTGTTCGCTTCCTCGTCGGTCAGATGGCCGTTCCGGGCGTACTCGACGATGAACCGTGGCGTCGGGATGAGCCGCGGGCCCTGTAGCACGGCGTGAATCAGTGGGAAGTTCGTCCCGCCGAACTCGTCGGTGAGAAACCCATCGACATCAAGCGCGTTCGCAAGGACGATGCCGTCGGTTTCGCCGTCATCGAGACCGAAGGTTGGCCTGGCATCCGGCGTCTCCCCGTCCCTATAGGGGTCTCTAACCATGTAATGGTCGCGGGCTGCGAGAACGTTGCTTGCAGCCGCGGCGTGGATGTCCTGATACTGTGTGATGTCTTCGAGTTCTGCAAGGACTTCCGGCGGCACGAACACGTCACACGACGTGAGCAGATACTGGAACGGGTCTGGAGCGTCGGTGCCGACGGCGGCATCCGCGCGAGGCACAGCAAGGCTGACGAGCGCGCTTGTGTCGGCGACGACCGTTTCGAGTTGCCGGTCGCTCATCGCTCGTCGTTGTCGATCGAGGTTTCGACCGTCGTCACCTCGCCATCGTAGACGTCGACGTCGTCGTCAGGGGCAGCAACATCGAGTGGCTCATCCTCAAGGTCAGCTTTGAGCAGGCGCAGCCGCTGGGCGCTTTCGGCGCCAACCAGTTGCTTGACGGTCTCGAATTCGAGTTGGTCGTCGTAGTACTTTGTTGCGACCAGCTCTTGGAAGGTCTCGCTGTCGGCTGTGTCCTCGATGTATTCGCGGATTGCTTCGACGAGCAGGTCTGTTCGATCGGTGTCGAAGAGCTCCGCGATGGCGTCCAGGCGGTCGACGAGGTACTCTGGGGATTGGAAGTGGACTCGTCGTGGATCATCGCTTGCGCTCATTCTATGTGCAAGTTCTGCACATAGCCGGATAACAATTTCGGCGAATGCACAAGCCCTGCACATCCCCGTCCCAGAACACGAGGGCAACCAAGACACCAAAACACCATCATCCGAGTCCGCCGCCACTCACAGCCGACAGCGGACAGGTCTCATCGCGGTGCTTCCTCAATGTCTCGGAGCTGGTACATCACGTTCACCATCCCCAACGCAAAGCCCACAAGTAGCGCAGGCGGAGCGCTCGCCAACTCTGCTGGCGAAGACGGCGCGTATCCCTCAAGCGCAAGATTCAGCCCAACGAGTGCAGCGAACACTGTGAGCAACCCAGCGGTCTTCACCGCTCGCTTCGGCGACGGCCACGTCGTTCGCGGGTCGTGTTCGATAGCCGCTTTCTCACGCTTTGCACGCTCCCACACCTGATTCACCGCCACCGTTGCCGTCGAGACAATGGTCCCGAAGCCAGGTGTCGTGGCGCTGAAGAAGTCGTCGAGGCTCTCTCGCCGGTCCGCCGTCTCTGCGACGGTTCCCTGGCCGTCATTCTGCTCTTCAACCCACTCATCGAGGTCCATGTCCACGACCTCACGTTCGACACTGGGGCTTTCGAGGCCCTCGCCATCCGGATCAACGTGGCCGGGAATATCATGCCGACTCGCCGTGTAGGGGACATCGTCCGGTCGGCGTTCACGGCGCGGGTTGTAGACTGACACCTCTTGGTCCTCCATGGCCGCTGCCCGCGACCGCCGTCCGGCCGGCCCTCCCTCCCGCGGGTCTACGTCAATTTCGGCAGCGAACGGCCGGGGGTCACAGGCCACAGGGAACTGCTCGCCTGGGTCTTCTGGCACGACTTCTGGCGCCCATTCCTCACGACCGAAGAGCTCGTAGACACGCTGGGTGAGCTGGCGGCCAGACCCGCGGACGTACCGGCGGGCTTCAGCACGGTCACTATGGCCGAGGAGGTCCCGCAGTGGCTTCGAGCGCAGACCCGCGTCGGCAGAAAACGTTGCGCCAGTCGCGCGCAACGGGTGCAGCGTGAGGTCCGACGGGTCTACACCCTCCGCGTTCCGGGCGGCCTTCCGGACGTTGTTCCGCATCTGCTGCTGGGTGACATCGACATAGTCGTACTCCTCAAAGAACCGGATGAGCCACGCCGTGATTCGCTCCGACCACCCGAACGGAACGACACGTGCGCTGGCGTTCGGTTTCGGTTCGAACTGGTGTTCGTAGGCGTACTCCAGAACGTCTTCGTTGTCGCGGTCAAGGTCGCTCTTCGGGACGTCTTTCTCGTCAGCGACCTTTCCACGGGCCGAATCCAGGCACCACTTGCAGAAGCACGGCTCGTGGGCCGGAACGCGAATCGTTCCTCGTTTCCAGTCAATCCACCCCTCATGGAGGTGCTGAATCTCGTTCGCGCGGAGACCAAGGCGGCCGGCGCAGAGGATAATCATCACAGTCCGGACGCGTTCCTCTTCGTTCTCGATGGCGAGCGCGCCGAGGAACAGCCGTAGGAACGTCCGGACCTCCAGCGCGTTTTCACGCGAGTAGGTCTGGCGATCTCTGCTCATCACAACGGAATAGTGACTAGACTGGTAAAAGACTCAGCCCGGTACACTTTTCTGTGGACCCCGGGGTTTCGTTTGGGGTGGAGTAGGCTGCGACCCAAGTCACAATTCTATCTATCAGCGTATTGGTGTACCACGGAGAAAGTAGGTTCTCGTTGAAGCAGTGGTGGCGGGAAATCAAGCGTTAGAAGGTTCCGCTGACCGGACTCGAGTCCGGAACATACAGCGAAAAGCAGACTGACGATATCGAGTGGGCTGGCCAGTGTCGGGTTGCTGCGGAAGAGAAGTTCCGGTCAAGATCAGGTCACGGCTGGGACGTATGAGGTAGTTCTCTGAAAGTCGAGCTACTAGGGATGGAGTCTATGATGGCTGCTGGTCTGGTGCTTTCAGCAGTAACCCTCACACTCCTCTATCGATGTGTTCGAAGAGTCCCCGCAGCGGTAGAGTGTCTAAGTGAGATGGGGAGTATCGGCATCGAGAGCAGCCAACGCGAAAATAGCCCAGAACACGGTCTTGAGTTGAACACCGGAAACACATCGAACACTTCGATAACGGTGTGTGTCTGTTCCTAGTCTAGCAAACAAACACAACACAACACACGAACCCGCAGTCTTAGTCCCGCTGTCCACCAGCTTCAGCAGATTAGCCAGGTTTCATCCATCTCAACGACGGCTGATCAGCGAGATGCTCTCGGCTACCTTCTCTTCGAACACTTCGATAGAGGGGTGTGGGTGTCGGACATCCCGACCGAACACTTCGATATCCCCCCACCACTTCTCACAGTCTACTTCCCACAAACCCACGCCTCCAGACTAGCCTCCTGCGTTTTCTCACCGTATTCACTTCGATAGGGGTGGGGAACCTTTACGTATACTCGCTTTGACGGTACCGCTATGGACGGCGACGACTCCGACTCTCCACCTCCCTCCTCCAACCAATCTCCCACCAACAACGACACCCCCGGCCAGGCGTCTCTCACGTCAATCGACTCAGCCGACGACGTCGACGCATCCGACAACGGCGACGCGGCCACTGAGCCCGACGACGCAGAGACATCGATCTCGGAGATGCTCCTTGAGTTCGACGAACAACAGGGCGTCATCCGCGAGCGCTCCCTCCTCAACCCGAACCACGTCGTCGAGGAAGACCGCATCGTCGGCCGCGACGAACAGCTCCGGAACGTCACCAAGATGCTCCGCGTCGCCCTCGGCGGCAGCCGCCCCCCGAACCTCTTCCTGTACGGACCCTCTGGCACCGGCAAGTCCCTCATCACGCGTGCTGTCTGCACCAAAATTCAGGACATCTGTGCCTCCCGCGACATTCAGTTCGGCACAATCAACGTCAACTGCCAGGACCTCGACACCCTCGGCACCGCCGTCTACGAACTCGCTGAGGTCGCCGCCACCGAAGCTGAGACCAACGTTCAAGTCCCCAAACACGGTGTCGCAACCAAAGAGAAGTGGAACGAATTCTACCGCATCATCGACGAACACTTCGACTCCATCGTGTTGGTCCTCGACGAACTCGACATGCTCGTCGGCCGCCGCGACAAACAGGAACCTGCGTTCTCTCGACTTGTCTACAACCTCTCCCGAGCTGGCACCGAACACGACCTCAGCACCCACGTCTCAGTCGTCGCCATCTCCAACGACACCAAGCTCCTCGAGTCGCTCGGTAGCCGTGCTCAGAGCTCGTTCACGCCCGAAGAAGTCCACTTCGACGACTACGATGCCAACCAGCTCCAGGCAATCCTCCGGCGCCGTCAGGACGCCTTCCACGACAACACGCTCACCGAGGACGTCATCCCGCTCGCTTCCGCGTTCGCCGCCCAGACACACGGCGACGCCCGGAAAGCGATCGACCTGATTCGTGTCGCCGGCGAGCTCGCTGAACGTCAGGGCGACCCGCGAGTGACTGAGGACCACGTCCGAGCCGCCCAAGACAAGGTCGAGAAGAACCGCGTCCTGGAGGTGATTCGGGGCATCAGCACCCAGAAGAAACTCTGCCTGTACGCGACCGCTGCCGTCGCCACCGGGACAGACGACAGCACGGCTCGAAGTCCGACCGGGTACTCGGTCTACGAGTTCCTCACGTCCTTGCTGGATGCCGAGCAGTACCACCAAGAGACCTACGTGAACAAGATGAAGGAACTCTCGACGTACTCGCTGGTGGATTTCGAACGCCGGAGTCACGGCCCGAGCTCGGGGATGTTCCTCGAGTTCCAGTTCGGCGAACGCCCCGAGACGGTCCTGGAGACGCTTCGTGAGGACGACCGGTTCAACGATATCTCCTGGGAGGAAGTCGAGTCGGTCGTGCAGGCGCAACTCCGGACTGAGCCCTGAACGTGGACCGCACACCCCTCTATCGAAGTGTTCTGACTCGCGTTACACCGTCGGCTGTCCGGACTAGCTCGGGGGCCACCCCTCTATCGATGTGTTTCAATCCTCATCGAGAATTCCGAGCCGCGAACTGCTCCCCAGAGCGGTAACCTCGAGTTAGAATACTCTGCTAACCAAGGCGCAGTCAGTCCGAACCGCTGAACTCGAGCTCAGGACTCGAGTTGGCTCCGACGAATCGTCACGAGATCCGCAGCCAACCGTTCCGCGGACACACCACTCTCCGGCCGCGGATTCCCGAGTACCAGCAGCCCTGGCGCCGTCGTCACCGTCGGCGTATCGCCCTCGTGGAGCCCAGCATCTGGCGCGTTCGATACCTGCACTTGGTATCCGTTGCCCGAAATCCCGACAGACACCTCTATCGAAGTGTACACCGACTCGGTGTCCTCGATCGCAGCCGCAACGATTTCTGCCTCCGCCTCGTCACTGACTGCGTCGACGTCGACGGCGATAAGCAGTCCATCCACGGCATGGACGCGGACCGTTGCGAGATACGTTGCCGTCCCTTCGCTGTCTTCCTCGACGAACCCGGCTTGCCTGGCCGGCCGCGTAATCTGCAATGCCAGCCCGTCGGATGGCTGCTTGATCGAATTCGTCATACAGTTAGAAGGCTCTGCTAACACATAATCCTCACGTCGAGACACCCCACCCCCGCCACACACCTATATCTGGAATTCAGTCGTGAACAGCCGGAAATTCGAGTGCCAGAGTACGGCCATAAGCGAGGCTGTGCCTGAAACCAAATCGATACGCGCGAAGAACGCTATCCTCGGCAGTCCCCGTTCGTTACCGACTGAAAGCTAGAACTGGCATTAGAGCGATCGGTCGACTACTCGTCCTCGAGCGCGTCGTAGACATCGCGGTTGGCCTCCCGATCAGCCGCCGCCACGCGTCGCACCAACTCTTGCCGGAGGTCCGCCATCACTGCATCGAGCGGCGACCCACTCTCGGCCTCCTCTTCAGTTGCCATAACCACACCAAAACGCTGGATATCGTTAATCGTTCTGGTCGGTTGTCTCCCCAGTCAACTGCTCGACTCCGTACTGGAGCAGATCGTCGCGCCACTGCTCGATTTCTCCAACCAAATCCAACGTCTCGGTGTGAGCCCGAAGATACGCAACCGTCTCTTCTTCGTCAACAGTCCGCTCGTCCGTCCCGAACTGCTTCAACACCGGCCTGATTTCGCTGTCGTACGCGAATCGGTGGCCGTTCAGAAAGTAAAACACAGCTACCGTGTTCAGCGCGGTGCGTTTGTTCGCATCGACGAACGGATGATTGGCGACAAACAGCCGCAAGAGGTGGTAGGCTTTCTCGTGAATCGACTCTGGCGCTGTACCGAAGTGCCCGTCCTCAATGTATGTTAACGCGAACTCGATATCGCCCCGATTTCGGACGCCAGGTGGAGTGTTGGTGTACTCCGCGACGATATCCTTGTGGATAGCGAGAACGTCCTCGACCGACGGATACCACAGCGAATCACCCATTCACTCCGATATCGAACCCCACAGCGGTAGTCGTTTCGCTGAACCCAACCGAGAGTACCGACGGCCACAACACTTGGACGACAACTCCACGATACCGACCGAAAAGACGAGTCGCACTCCACTACCCTGGAAACCGGCTACCACCACCACCACTTGTTCATAGCGAAGTGAATAGATTGCACCCTCTGCTCCTAACCAAGAGCCGGCGCGGAGACTGTATCCTAATCTCCTCTCGGTCCGGACGTCTATCTGTTCAGCTGGAAATCGACTACACCTCGCCCGTCCCGAAACATCGTCAGAAGCACCTCTTGATCAGTCTCCACACCATCCTCGTCAAGTAGGCCTAGCTCACGCATCGGGCGTTTCCCGAAACTCATCCCTGGCTCGCCGCTGCCTAGGTCCCGTAACTCCCGGTGGCCCTTCTGCAGCACACTCGGCGTCGTATCCAAGTCATCAGGCTCGACTGCCATACCCCATTCAAGCACCGCCCCATACATAATCTAAAACGACTGGTCAAGCGGAGACTGCGGAACGCATTCGAATGAGCAAATCAACGTGCTCCAAGCCAACACGCTGTATATGAATATGAATACGTAAACGTATACGACAAATTCCGTAGCCCAGCCGAATCTCCTGCAATACGAAGTAGAATAGAGACTCTTCTACACCGACCCAGTGAACGCTGTCTCGATTGAGCTAACCCCATTCCACAAATTATCGGATGACATCAATTCCATTGTTCGTCTCATCGCTGTCACTTCCTCCGTCGCTAATCGCTTCGCCGGACTCAGAACCACCACTCGGCCGAACACTGGGGCCGGAACTCGCACCTTCCATCGCCTTTCTTGACTTGTCCGCCTGCTTCTGGGTGGTTGGCCCCAGCACTCCACCGACTTCGACACCCGTCATGATGGCCATGACCCGAACTTTCCCCTTGAACTCCTCCTGGATGCGGGCGCCCCAGATGACACTAGCGCCCGGATCCAAACGTTCCGTGATGTTGTCGGCGATGCCCTCGGCCTCTTTCAGCGTGAGGTCCGGGCCACCCGTGATGTGGACGAGGCCACCGCTGGCGCCGCGGTAGTCGACGTCCAGCAGGGGGTGGTTCATCGCGTCCTTGACGACCTCGTTGGTCTTGTTCTTGTCCTGGGTCTCCCCGACTAACATTACAGCAACCCCACCCTGATTCATAATGGCAGTTATGTCAGCGTAGTCGAGGTTGATGAGGCTGGGCTGGGTGATGGTCTCGCTGATGCCCTTGACGGTCTCCGCGATGATCTGGTCCATCACGGAGAACGCCTTCCCGATGGGGAGGTTGGGCACGTAGTCCAGCAGCCGGTTGTTGTCGAGAACGACTATCGAATCAGCTTCTCTGTGTAGCTTCTCGAGGCCTTCTTCGGCCTTGACGGTGCGGGCGCGTTCGACGTTGAACGGCGTCGACACCATGCCGACGACGATGGCGCCCTGTTCTTTGGCGATCTTCGAGACGACCGGCGCCGCGCCGGTGCCCGTGCCGCCGCCCATGCCGGCGGTCACGAACACGAGGTCCGCGTCGCCGAGCACCTCCTTGATGGTTCCCTGGGCCATCTCGGTGGCGCGCTCGCCCATCGAGGGGTCGCCGCCCGCGCCGAGCCCGTTGGTGAGGGACTTGCCGACGAGAATCTTCGTGTCGGCCTCGATCATCTTCAGGTGCTGCTTGTCGGTGTTGATGGCGACAGTGTCTGCGCCCTCGACGCCGATGTTGTACAGTCGGTTGACGGTGTTGTTGCCGGCGCCGCCGCAGCCGACGATGACGATGCGCGGGTCGCCGAACTCGTCGCCGTCGGTGCTGGCGTCCATCTCGCGCTGCTCGGCTTCGGCGTTGTCGAGTGCGTCCTGAACGATGTCCTGCATCGTCTACACCTTCGCCCAGTTCTTCGGACCTGTCTGGTCCGTCTGCTCGTCGATCATCTCGCGAACGGCGGAGCGAATCGCCTCGCTCCGGTTGGGGAACTTCCCCCGTTCGACCATCTGTTCCACCTCGTCGATCTGCTGTTCCGGAATCCGGAGTGTCACACGCTCCATATTTGGTATCCCCGTGTTGGTAAGACGGACCCGGTCTCCCGCTCTCGTGTCTTACACCACCGAGGTGGCACGAAGGGGCCGCGCCATCCGGTGGTTCCGTGTAAGACGACCGTCTTACGTACGACTACCCAGAGCAGCTTAGTACATATAACTAACGGCGAATGTAAACAGGTGTCTTACCGCTGCCGGTCGAGCGCGTCTGCAGACGCCGTCCGACGGCCGCAGTGCGGACAGAACGCCCAGTCGGCCCGCACTTCGTCACCGCACTCACAGAAGACGCGATGGGAGGCCTTCTCCCCGCAGTTCGGGCAGTACACGTGCTCGCCGGACAGCGACGACCCGCACTGCTTGCACGACCGCGCGTCGTCTCCGTCGGGCTGCTGGCGACCGCGACCGGCGTCGGCCGTGGTCTGACGCCCGCGCGCCGCCTCCGCGTCGACGGACGCACTGTCGTCGGTCTCCACGGTGATGTTGACGTTCACGTCACGCGCGCGCTCTCGGCGCCCGGCCGACCCCACTGCGTCCCCGACGAGCTCGTCGACGCGGTCGGCGACCATCGCGTCCAGCGACCCGCCGCCGTCCACGCGACTCTCTGCGAGGTACGCGCGCAGCGCCTCCCGCATCACCTCGCTCTTCGAGGCGTCGAGCTCCTCGACGGCGGCGACGAGGTCGTCGTCAGCGCGGAACGTGACTTTCGACATGGCGATTGTCGACGACTACCACCCCGTCTCTTATTAAATGTGCTGTCACGTCTGACAGGCGTCTCCCGCTCTGGAATGACAACCCTTAAATTTCGACGCCGGCCTACGTTCGAGTGCATCCGCCCTTAGCTCAGACTGGTAGAGCAGTCGACTGTAGATCGACTTGCCCCCCGTTCAAATCGGGGAGGGCGGACTTCTCTTGCGAACGAACTACGTTCGAGGGACAGCGCCGGGCTAACGCCGCAAACACCGCCCAGTCCGCCTGTGAGTTGACCAGGAAACCCGGTGAACTCTCCGCGGTAGGTCTCACGTACACTGTCGCGGGCCAGCTGGTTAGTCGTTATCACCATTCCCTCCTTCCCGCGCGGACCACGGAGCACCCTGGCTCGCTGTCCATTGTGGGTCGGCCAGGCCTCATCAGCGGTGGTCTGGAGACCCTCGCTGGTCGGACATAGGGGAAAGGGCCTTCTCACTTTCGCGTACTCGATAGACGGGCCTGCGGCGGGCCTACGAACCCCAATCGTCGACTTGCGTATAATGCGGGCAAATCAGACCCGGTGGTTCCTGGTCTGAAGTCAAGACCGTTCCCCGGGGATGTTCGGCTGGTTCGCTTCGAGGGATTTGGGTCGCCCTCGTCGTTCGCGTCCTATTCAGCGCGCTCAGGCACGTCCTCTGGCCCCTCTCCGTCGAACTCATCGGGTGCTTCGAGGCCACTGGTGTCCCAGCCGTTCTCGCGGTAGCGCTGGACGCGGTCGATGAACTTCTGCGCGTAGTCGGACTCCTCCTCTTCGTAGTCGGCATCCATGAACGACTGGTCCTTCTCGCTCGTCATGTCGATGGTGGGGTTGTCGTCGGACATACATGACCGTTTGATGGGCATCGAGAAGGGTATTCGGGTCGATCAGACGCACTCGAACTCGCTGTCCGCCCACACCAAGTAGCGCTTGCTGTCCTCTGGGCTCTCGATGACCAGCGAGTAGTTGGAATCAACGGAGGCCGTCAACGACATGCTCGGCTACAAGGAGGCCTTCTGGCCACAGGGACTCTGGCAGGTCGCCGATGAGCGACTCACGGATCGCGTCGTTCGCCGGTTCAATATCTGAGCACTGCCTGACCCCTCAGCGAATAGCCCTCACCTCTGATTACGCACCCTCGTACACGATCGTCGCTCTCATCTCTTCCAATCACGGGTTCTGGTCTCCTCTCCTCTACTCGTCCGTCTTGCATCCCCCCAATTCGGTTCTAAGGTCCCATACGGCCGCCGTGGCGGTCTTGCTCGACCCTCGAACGAATCCGGAGTACCTTGGCCCGTACTGGTGGCTTAACTCTCGTATCCCGGGCCCTGAGCCGGTCAACCGTCCCCATGTCCGAAAATGGGCGCTCGTCAGGTGTGGCAGTCTCGGATCAACTGTAGTGGCGCTCGATGTACTCCTGGGCCTCCTGCATGGTTCTTGGTTCCGCTGAACTCCCCGAGCGCACATAGAACGCCTCCCCGTCTCCATCCTCGTAATACACCGGCTTGTGACTCGGGTCAACCCAGACAACACAGACCTCTGAGCCGTTGACCTGCTCGAAGTCAACCTCGGTATACACGCTCGCCATCATGTGGCCGAGGTTGTTCGTAATCTCGCGGTTGAGCTGTAACTCAAAGTCGTCCCTCCCACCGGACATCAATTTCAGGTCGCGCTCAAGGCCTGTGACCTCCTTCGTGTCGTCTTCCACACCGATCAGGACGACTCCACCCTCTGCGTTTGCGAGGGAGGCGATCTCCTTGGTCACCTCCGCCTTGAGTTCCTTATTCGGTTGATCTCGGTAAACATCGTAGAGGAAGGTCTCTTTGAACTCAATGCGAGCGTTCTCCCCCTTCTCGATGAGGTCCTCGACGTCCTCCCGGCCTTCATCTTCCGTCCCAATCTGGAGATCGTCCATGTAGTCGTTAATTGCATCTGCGAGATTTTGCCGGCGCTTGGCGAGGAACTCCTCGTAGTTGTCAAGCCGCCAGAGCTCGGGTTCGTTGGGGATGAACTGGGACTGCAGCGCGTCCGGATGCTCGTCGACCACTTCCTCAAGGTAATCCTCAGGGAGGCGGTCGCGAATGAGGTGGCGGTTGGTTTCCGGGGTGAGGAACGCGCGGTTCGCGATTTCGTTGACGAGCTTCCGGTCATCAGCCTGGCTGGAGTCGTACTCCTCGTAGAGCTTGCTCTTCGGGAAGATGTGGTGGGACTCCAGATTGTAACTCCCCGTGAGTGGCGCCCCGGTCTTCCAGTCGACGGGATCATGGGCCCGAGTGACGATGTGGACCATGTTGTAGAACCGCCGCGTCCGCTTCCCACGCCCCTCGAAGTCAGAGGGCTGGACCTCGATCCGTCCACGGTCGTCCTGAATCTCCTGCATGAGGTGATCCGTCGGCGACTCGGTATCCAGTAACGCGAGGTCGTGTTCAATCCGGCTGTCCGCAGACCCGCTGTAACGACTCCACATCATCGCTGCGTAGATCCACCGGAGGAACTCCCGCTTCTCTTCCCACGTAATCTGCATGTCCTTCTTATTCAGGAATACGATGAAGGGGATGAGCACGTCCCGCGTGTTGATGTAGTTCGAACTGGGGATGTGCGCCTCATTCTTGAGCACATTGACCACGTAGTCGAGGATTCCGTCCTCCTCGGCGAGCTTCTCCCACTGGCTCATCAACCGGTCGCGGGGGAGGTCGTAGACATTCTCGTAGGTCAACGTCTCGGTCAGGGCCCCAATCATCGTTTTCACGTAGAAATTGAGGCTGAAGTCGAAGCCTTCCTCGGCGAGCTGCGCCTGCTTCGCTTTCATTTCTCGCCGGATGTGGGGCCACTGGGCGCTCATGTGGGCCAGCGCGAGCTCGGCGTCACTCAGGTGCGTCCCCTGGGAGTTGATTTTGTCGAAGAGATCGATTGCTTGGTGGACGTCTGCTGACTTCGGCAGGGTTTCGACAGGAACATCGAGGTTCCGGATGTTCTTGAGCTGATTCAACTGCTCCTCGTAGTGTTGTGATAGCTCGACGAAGTCGTCGTGGCTCGTATCCAACTGCTCTTGAGCGATGGTGATTGGGCTAATCCCCTCCCCGAAAACGTCCGTCACGGGGACCCACTCTGTTCCCTCGCGGACCATCGTATTCTCGAAGTGGAACTCGCCGGAGTCGACGTTGAAATAGAGGTCTCGCGGATCCGTATTGATGTCCTCCTGCTCGTAGTATGGCGGAATCTCGTCCTTGACCAGCATGTACAGAACGGTGAGCCGCTGTTGGCCATCGAGGAGAACCTCGAAGAGCCCATGTTTCTCCTCGTCGATGGCGTCGTTTTTGACCTCGGGTGGGGTTTCCGTAGACCATGTCAGGAGACCCCCGATGGGGTACTCCTTGAAGAGTGAATTCATCAACTCCTTCGCCTGGGACTCCTTCCAGACGTACTCCCGCTGGAACTCCGGGAGGACGATGGCATTCGCCTCAACTTGATCCAGAAGTTTGCTAATTTGCATTGGGCAGTACACGTCACGCGACAGCAAAAAGAATACTGACAGAGTCCTCGCACCTCCCACGATCCGCCGATGATGGAGCAGGGTTAACTACACGTCTCTTGGGAGGTGGTCCAAGGACCGTCCAGCTCCGTCAGTTCGATATCGAAGTACAGTCTGACCCTTCAGCGAGACCCCCTTAACCCTTCGCGAACTGAGTTTGCACTCTCCCTCGATTCCTCCTGGTCAGTCCGACCTCGACGTTTCGGGTTTCGGTATCTCCACCCCCTCCGGTGAGTGACCCTTGATCTCAGAATCGGTTCTAAGGTTCTCTGCCCCACTGTAGCTGGCCCGCTCACGGACCCGAAGTGCCCGGAGGTAGTTTGGGTCGTTGTGATGATGCGAGTTTCTCTACGGGGGGCAAGGACCGGTCTGGCCACCCTGTTCAGACATTACGACTGGACGTTGAACTCTCCCGCGTACCAGCCCGGCCCCTCCTGCTCGAAGCTCCCGCCGAAAATGGTGCCGAGGCGAACGTTCGTCCCGTCGATGGGGAGAACCGGCCCCGGGCCGTCCCAGTACTCGACGTCGTCAACGACAAACTGGACGACCGGACTCTGGTTGAGAACGAAGTTGACGCGGTCCCGGAGGACTCGGTGGATGAACTCGGCGATCTCCTGTGGGTTCTCGGCGGCGGTGAGGTAGTCGTCAAGCCCTGTGACGGTCACGTCGAGCGGCAGCTCGGCCTGCTGGTCGACGCGCCGAAGGAACTCGACGATGCTCAGCTGTTCGTCGTAGACCCCGTGGTCGTCGAGGGCGTTCGCGGCCATCACATGGTAGCCGATTTCGAGGGTCATTGGCTCAGTTGGCTGGAGATGTGTCGGTTTCAGTCATAAACTTGTGTCCGACCATTAGTTGAAGTCCGTTAGATCAAGTTGCTCGTCCGTGCGCTCTTCGATGAAGTCGGCGATATCGGCGTACTCCTCGTCGTTCTCGGTTTCGGCGAGTCGCCGAAGCGCAGCAATCGACTCCTCGTCAGTCCATTTCCCGAAGTCCTTGGAGAGTTGGTCCTGCTCATAGAGGTATCGAAGGTAGTGGGCGCGGTCGATAGCCAGGGTGTCTTGCTTGGTTTCTATCCTGTCGGCGCGGTCGACTGGTTTGAGAACGGCCAACTGGTCGCCGTCCTGCTCAAGCAGGCCCTCCGTGACGAGCTCGGCGACATCGACTCCACGCGTCCGGAGTTCCTTGTTCAGGCCATTGTAGGTGACCGTGTCGCCCCGGCCCAGAACGTAGGTGAGATACACCGCGCTCAATGCGTCCATCTCGTCCGTCAGTGTCTGAATCCGCTCCTCCATCAGCTGCTCGTCGACGATATCACGAATGGTCTCCACGGCGTCGTCAACGGACATCTCTCCGTCGTCGTGAGTGACGTTCGGGAAGTGCCGTGAATACACTTCGAGACATTTCCCCATCGTGACTGCGAAGATGTCACCCTGGGTAAGTCGTGACCCCGCTTCTTCGAGACGGGTGATCTCCTCGTCAGCGCGGAAGTAAATCTCGTCCTCCAGTGAACGCCAACTGACCGTGTCCGGGTCCTCCTCACGACTCCGACAGACGACGATCATGTCGTACTCGATGTTAGCCTTGTCGTGGATGTGTGTCGAGCCACGCATCTCCCCGCGAATCGGGTAGAGCGCCGTGACGTAGAACCCCGCCTCAAGAACGGACTTGAGGACCGTACTCCACCCTTCGGTCTCCTTATGATGGAAGGTGAAGGCCATGATGCCGTCGTCCTTCAGCTTCTGGTTCGCCTGGTCGAAGACGTTCGTCAGCCCCGTAACGAAGTGGTCCTCGTCACGGTAGGTATCGACGCTGTCCTCGCCAGCCGGATCGCTCACCACCTCGCTCGCCTTCGGCGTGAGTTCCGCGGTGAAGTGGTCGTACTCGTCTTCGAGGACCTGCTTCAGCCACACATAGTAGAAGTCCGCCGTCTCCGAGTACATCACGTTGTCAAAGTATGGCGGGTCCGTGATGACGGCGTCAACGCTGTCGTCCTCGATGGGGAGGTATTCGGATGTCCCGCAGCGGAGATGGACGTTGTAGGTCGCATCTTCTCGACCGTCGACAGGCTCCCCAATCTCGTCCGGGTCGTCCGTCACGAACCCCTCGATTTTCCCAACCCCATCACGCTGCTTGGTTTCCCCGTCCTCGACGTATTTCTCGTATGGGTTCTGGCAATACTCTTTGCCAGCCCGCATCTTGTCGAACTCGCCAGAGAAGGTCCCTCGGCCATATTCAGTGCCCCAGATATTATTCTCAATCGGAGCGTGGCGAGCTGTAATCGTATGGCGCTTGTATATCCCTTCCAGCTTGTTCGCGGTCCGATTGTACTCGCAGAGGATATTGTTGAACTCCAGTGAGCTTGAGAAGGCGAGCAGAAGGAACTCTTTGACGTTCTGGTTTTCGAGATCGTCAATCTGGTTTAGGAGCTTAGACAGGGAAACCAGTTGACGAGCATTGAACATCTCGTCATACCGCTCAAATCCGTGGTTACGGACTCGGTCAGAGCTCCCTCGGTAGCGTTCTGTCGTGGGTATCGGAAGCTCGCCCTGTTTCTCTTGCAGTTCCGACTCTGCTTCAGCGAACAGGTTGTGATCGAACTCAGTAGCTGGCTTGTACCCCTTCTCATCAGTTTCAGGACAATAGTATTCGACGGCGTAGAGAGAACGTTCTGCCTTCCCGAAGCGGTCTATGCTCTCAATGATAGACATCTCGGGATGTTCATCACAGTGCGGGCAGGTGTAGCTCCCACGAGAGACGTTCCCCGCTTCGTTTGGGACGTAGTTGTGTGAGCACTCTGGGCAAGTGGTGTCCGTGCGGTAGTCGTCGGTCTCGAAGACGTGCCAGCAGTCGGGGCAGACTACGTTGTAGTGGTCATCCTTAGAGGACCGAGAGCTCGCCAAACGGTAGTCCTTGAACAGGGCTACGTCCTCCCCACAGTTCCGGCAGGGGAGTTCGTTCACCCAGAAGTAGTACATCCCGTCTGCGTGCTCGTCGCAGTGCGGGCACTCCGTTCGGTAGTAGTCCTGGATCTCCTCACCAACGTTCTCCTCAATCTGTTGGTAGGCAGCGTCGAGTTCGTCGAGATCGACGGGCTCGACTTCCTTCTTAACGACGAACCACGCGACTGGGTTCAGCTCGCTTCCGATAGCGTTGCACCCCAGGCGGAGTGATTCCACGATGCTCGTCCCGCCTCCCATGAAGGGGTCGAGAACCGTCTTGTCATCGAAGTCGACGTCTTCGAGATAGTACTCCCACAGGTCGTCCGGGTTCTCCGGGTCTATCTCTGGGAGCTCTCCATCTCCTCCAATCGTCGACTGCCTCTTCCCTTTGAGGGACGGCGTTCCGTCCGCCAGCGAGTAGAGGAGCATCGTACGGAATACTGACCCCATCCGGCGAGCCCACCACTTGTGCATCGTGTAAACCGGCCGGTAGTACCGCTTTGCGTGGGCTTCCTTCTCGGCGATCTCGTTCACTTCATCGATCGGGAACGAGACCTCGATCGGGCGTCGATCCGTCATCGCTGAACCTCCAGACGAGGGGTGAGACATTCCATGAGACTCATTCCACCGTGTTGGTAGACGCTGTATTTCCCGCGAACCGGCCAGGTGTACCGCCCGACCGGCATGTAGTATCCATCCGCCTCGACGGCCATTCGATCCGCGACGAGGCCATCCGCGTCAGCCTCGTCGACTCCTACGAACCGCTGGCCATCGAATGCGTCCCGGAATCTATTCTTCTCACTCTCGCTGATTGCAAATGAGTAGCCCGATTCCTCACGGACGTACCCGTGGTCCGACCCGACGACGATGTGATCCGCGTCGAGCTGGTCGAAGATAGAGAGGAACACATCGAGGGAGTCCCCGTAGGCATCCTCGACTGAGGAGAGCTCCGTCTTCCCCTCCTGAATGTTCTCCAAGAGAGCGTCGGGATACCGACTCCAGACGAGCTGCTCGTCGCCTGCCAGTGAGGGCTCTAAATCCCGGACGGTCGACGTGGCATACTCCTGTTTGAGGTCTGCATAGCCGACGCGGTCCTTGTACGGCGTCGTCTCTGAGGGAACGGTCGCGTAGGAGTAACTGACGTCCACCTCGTATCCCCGCTTCTCCAAGGCGGCAGTGAACAGTGCGGCCTCGCGGACGGTCATCGCGTCCATCACGAGGAAGGCACCATCCTCGGGGACATCGATGGATGCCTCATTGACACACCGCCAGGGGAGGATCTCGCTGTAGAACTCCCAGTAGGTGTCAACCAGCGCCCGCTCCAGTTCGACCGACGCCCACTCACGGTCGTTGCCGTAGTGTGTTTCTACGCCATCCGCTGGCGGCCACCAGATGTCCCACAGGGCATCCCAGACAACATCCACTGGGTCGTCAGCTTTGACGACCGCTTCCAGGTGTTCACTCGTCAACGTCACGCTCAATCACCACGTTGGCGTCGATTTTCTGTCCATCCGGAAGCGCCTCGATGAACTCGATGAGTTCGGGCTTCGAGAGATCGTCCACGTCGTACGACAGCCGGATGTGTTCAATCGTGTCGGTCGTCTCGTTGATTCTGGACTCCGCTGTGCTTCGTAGGACTCGTGCGGAGTTCCCCTCAAGATCCACTTCGATAGTCTCCGTGACTTGATCTGGCTCGGCCACTTCGACGTCGTCCGTGTCTACTGCCGTCTCTGTGACACTGCTGTCCTCGTCACCGTCATCGGTATCCGTATCACCCCACGTGCTGAGTCCTCCATCTGACCCTTCATCAGCGCCATCGTCGTCCTCGCCCGTGTCCTCCTGAAAGACGGAGTCCGGGAGGTTCTCAGGGTGGTGGATCGTCATCCCATCCTCGATTTCGCTGGGATATTGGCCGAGGTCACCGACGTAGAAGTTCGCGCGATTTCCTTCGAGTACGATGTCTCCCGCTCGCTGGAACTCGCTCACAGCGGAGTAAAACACATCCTCGTCAAGGAGGACAGGCAGTCGCCGGAACTGGTGGAAGTCGTTGAGCAGTGAGTCGACCCGAATCCCGCCGTTGTTGTCACGAACCCGGGCGACCATTTCCTCCCCGACGTAGGTGGTGTCCTCTCCGATTCGATTCTTGACGGCTTGGACGGAGGGGTCAACAGTAATCCGTCGCATCCGAACACCGTCCCCATCGGTGGTGCTACTCCACTTGACCCATTTCCCGTAGCGGTCTTCCAGCTCATTCTGAAGCTGGCGACGTTCGTCGCGGATGAGCGGCTCTAACTCCCCTTGGTCGTCCTCGACTTTGCCGCGAAGATTCTTCGCCCCCAAGACGCGGCCGGCTTTACTGACGATGTCGTCGTCGCCGAGGAGCTGCTGTTTGGGGGTGATGAACTGGACCGTGTTCTGGTTGCGCTTCCCCTCGAAGAACTCCCCCAGCTCGGAGGTGAGCGATCCGTTGGCTTTGTTCTCCAGGGTCACCACGAACGTCTGCTGGGTCTCGTCGGGGACATCGTCGTAGCCGTAGACGTAGACGTCGCCATTGAACACGTGATCCCGGACGACCTCGACCAGGGTCTCGATGGCGCGGTCCCGGTTTTCGTCGAGGAGGCGTTCCTGTTCTCGGGCGACGAGCGCGGTCAGCTTCGGGTCCTCGGTGATAAAGTAGCTTCCATCCTGCACATCGAGGTAGTGTGCGGTCCCGTAGAGGTCCTCCAAGTCCATGTGGAGCCGGTCGACGGTCGTCTCGCCGGGCTTGAACGTTCCGAGGAGACACTGGGTCGTAGAGGCCATCTGCGACCGGTCGTCGAGCGTGTAGAGAAGAATCACCTGGAGGAGATCCACACTGTGCTCGTCGTCGTCCAGCTCTTCCTTGTCAGAAGTGAAGCGATTGAACAGCGTCCGGTTGATTCCCCGGAACGCACGGACGTTCACGTCGGCAGTGACGATGAGGTCCGTTTCGTCGTATGTTTCTCGGACGGTGTCCGCCAGGACGTTCATGACACCTCGGACGTTCTGGCGTTCGCGGGCCGCTTCGTAGATGCTGTCGAGCAGGTCTAAGAGCGCAGGATGGAACGGATAGGTTTCGACCATCCGGTTCTCGTAGCGTTTCGGCTCGTCGATCTCGATGGGATACTCGTAACTGTCGACATACCGCTCTACGATAGCTCGCACCTCACCATCATCCACGTCGCGAGGAGTCTCCTCGAACAACCGGTGGATGATGATTCGTTCCCGGTCACCCGTGGCGTTCAAGTCCTCGGCGTGGGGGTTCGTCCGGTCGAGAATCTCCTTCAGGCTCTCGCTCCGGTCGAGGAGGGTGATGAACGCGAAGAGGTCTTCTTCGGGGTCATTCGACACTTCGAGGAGGTTCTGGAGGAAGAACCGGTTCCGTTCGAGGAGTTCTCGGTCCGTTTCTTCGGAGAACGACTCCCACCACGACTCGATTTCGTCGAAGAAGACGCCGAAGGCGTTCTCCTCGGCGAGTGCCTCGACGTGCTCCGTCGTGGGGTAGCGGTCGATGTCCTCAAGCACGTCCTCGCGCCCGGCGCTCCGATAGATGGGTTCCCAGATGAGGTCGGCGTCGGTTTCGCTCGTCGAGACGATAGTCGCTTGGGAGTCCGCTGGGAGGTCAATCGGGATGTCCCATTCATTAGCCCACGACTGGCCGACAGATGGGCTGTTGAACAGGTGGTAGAGGACCAAGAGGCCATGCGATTTCCCTGCGCCGTAGGGGCCGGTCAGGAGGATGCCGCCCTGGCTGTCGCGTCCGTCGAGTTTGTCAGCGACGCGGTCGAAGACGTTCCGCAGTGCGTTCGATGGGTAGGTTGCTGCCAATAACCGCTCAGGGTCGTTCTCAAGTCGCCCATCACCGTCGGTTACTTTGTGGGCTTGAAGGACGCCCTGGAACCGCCCTTCGAGAACTTCGGAGCGGGGACTCAGAGAATCCGAGATAGTCGGCATGCTTCCCCCATTTGCATCAGCCCTCTTGAATCACTCCCCTTCTGTCTGCAATAAGTTCCCGCCGCGCTCTGGCTGGATGGTGGATACAAAGGTGGGCTGGTTCTGCTCCCCGGCATCGTCCCCGATAAGAACGAGCGTCCACTTCCTCCGACGGGCGTCCATTCCCCCGTCCATTGTAGCTGTTGGCCTCCCCGTGCTGGCTGGACCCTCAGCCGTGACATATTCTGACCTGCGTTTTATTCTCTTCTTAGGCCTGAACCCTCAGCGAGCTCTGGACCCGTTGACGCTTTCATCGATTCGAGGGTGGTGCCGGATGAACCCTCAGACGACTGTTGACGTCCTCTCCTCCTCGCTTGATTCACGATGATGATCTGCTTCGTTTCTCCTGTCTGAAGGTTCAGACAGGACGTACTCTGACAGGGCTATCAGGTATCTGTATACTCAACCGTAGCTCTATTCTGGTGCAGCTGAGCCTTCAGCTGGATCCCGACACCAGACTCGTCGACGGAGAGTATTGTCTGAACCTTCAGCGAGTCGTACTCGGAGATAGGTCAAACTGCGAGCGGTCGCCTTGCGAAAACCGATTTAAGTGCCCTTCACGTCCGGTGCGTCGAAAAAACATGTCTCAGGGCCGGTACGCCTTCCTCCTGCAGTATACAACGAAGGCTCGTCACCCATCTTGTGGTTGGGGAGGGGCGGTGACGTGGGGGTAGTCCTCCGCGTAGCAGTCGATGATTGCCGACAGCTTCTGATGGGTCTCCACTGGATCGAACTGGGGGCCGAGTTGTTCCTCGAACCACTCCCATGTCCGATTCCACCCACTGATTGCGAGGAGTCGGCAGGCAACTTTGAGGAGGGCCTCGTGCTCGTTGTCGATGGCGACGATTCCGTCCTGCTCTATCTTTTGTTGCAACTGTGCTGCCCCGCTCAGGTTGACTGAACCCCCAGACGATCCAGTCCCGTTCATCCCGGTCGAACCAGTATCGTAGCCCCACTCCTCGAAGTGTCGGAGAGTGTACTCTCGTCCTTCTTCTTTGAGTAGCAGACCTGCAAGTATGGCCTTGGTCTTGCCCACCTCGAATATTCTCGACCGGCGGCTCTGCCCGCCCAGGATGACAACATAGTCAGTTCGGTCGTAGTCCCACTTCTTGACGTCGTGGCCCGAGAGTTTGACGGGACGTTGGATCGGTCCCGTCTCGTCTCTGAATATCTCGTATTCACCCTCTCCGCCGACCGCGCCATACACGTCACACGGGACACGGGTCGTCCCGTTCCGCTCGAACGGCTTACCCATCACCCTGACGATGGTCACACTGTGGAGGTCGTCGCCGTCTGCGTTAGCGTATGGACTCATCGGGTGAGCGTTGTGTCGGTAGTAGTCGAGCGCGCGCTCTGTATCTGAGGGCGGTTGTTCCTGCTGATGCACCGGGACCGACTGTGATTCTTCGACACTATCGTCCTCTGTAGGTGCAGTATCGAGGATGTCAGACTGGTGAAGCAGGGTGGTCGAAGGCGGGACTGTCTCACTGAGAACGTCACGGAACGTCTCGGGGGTGCCTCGATCCTGGGAGTGGGCTTCGGAAAAGATTACCTCGTGAGACCACTCTGACCCAATCTTGACCTTGAGACCCTCGTTTTCCTGGTGTTCGGCTCCTGGGAGTCGGAACTGCTGCTTCGGCTTGTAGATCGCCGTATCGAGTTCAACGTCTGAACCCTCAGACTCGTTAAATGCTGCTGCGATCTGCCCAATCTGGTTCCACCCCGCGGCATCAACGAATGCAGCGATATGCACGTGGATTGACCGCCCGCCAGAGTACCACACGGTGTACTCCCCTGGATTGACGCCCACGAACTCCTCGACGAACGTGACCACTCCCGAAGCCATTTTGTCCAAATCGACTTTGGAGTCGCTCTCGACAACCAGTGGGTAGAGGACCCTGCCAGCTGTCTCGCACTCGTCCTGAAGAGCTTTGGCGATTGGGTGGTCTCCAGCAACGGCGTGGGGGTTGGCCTGCTCATCTTGCCGTTTCAGCTGATCCTCTCTGAGATAGTAAACCGGACTGGCCGTTGTTGCCTGGTCTGGGATTGGAGCGGAAACAGGGCGTAGTGTCGGGAACTGTGTCGGTTCAGATTCAACTGACGAACCGTATCGGACACAAGGAACCAAATCCGACTCTCCGGAGTCGAGATTGGGAAAGGGCAGACGCCCTGATTGGGATTGCCGATCAGTCCTACGCGTCGAATCTTTGGGGTTGGAGGTTGTATCGTGCATTGTGGTCCGGCCGCTGAAGGGTCAGGCGACCACACTTCTGCCGGAGACTGGTCCTCTCCGGTCTTCGTTGATAGTTGATTAGTCAGTGCTGTCGGGATCGAGGGACTCCGCTGCCTGGTCGAGGAACGTCTCCCACGTCAGGCCCAGCTTAGCTCGCGTGACCTGCGCCTTGCGACGAGCCTCTGCGGGCACGCTTATGTTGACCCAATCAGTTTCGTTCGCCATTCAAGCAGATACTGGAACCCAAAAAACATAAACACACTGTCAGGGTTGGTCGTGCCTGTACCCATCACCAGCAATCTCACCACCCTATGAACGGGGTGAACTGGAAATGAAACTCAGACCAGTGTCGATCCACTACCCCTGCGACTTCCCTAAAAATCCGGTCGCACCCAACTCAGAACAATCGGGCGCCTATCGTTGCCGTGTTTCGGGTTCCGGTGACTGACCCTTCAGCCGTGGCAATCGGTATTGAATCTTGACTTAGCGGCTACTCGTTCCCACCGTCAGTGTTGGTCTCTTCACCGTCCGCGTAGACACTCCGCCACATCGCTGCTGCCTCCTCTTCGGTCGGAGTCCCCGGTGCGTTCTCAGCCTCCTCTTCGGTGTAGAGCCGGATAGTCATGATTCACATTTCGCGCCATGAACACTTAGGTGTCTGCTCCCCGCTGTTGGATGGACCAAGCGCTCCAAGATTTCTCGGTTGCGCTTCCGACCGTCACCTCCCTGTCAGAACCAGTATTTCTCTCTGGGGAAGCGGCTACAGGCCGGTGAGGTCACACTCGAACTGACTGTGAGGGTTTTCCATCGGCCCGATACAAATCGCTTCTAAGGGCCTCTATCCCTCCCGCAGCGAAGCGACCAAATCTAATCTTTACGTCTTGAGGATTCAACCGCGTTCTATCCACGTTTTGGAGGGCAGCGATAACCGAGTGAAGGGGGTGCTGAACCACTTGCACCCGGTGCTCCCCTGTCGGGGCCTACAGCTCGTCCAAGTAGGCGCGTCGCTGTTCGACTTTCACTTCCTCGCTGCGCTTGTCGTAGTGTTTGTCCAGCACGTCCTGACCGACGTTCATCCTGTCACTTACGATCGTCTCCGGGACGTCCTCTGAGAGGTGGTGAGTGATGCTTCCTCGCCGGACTGAGTGGGGACTGACGCTTGATGGACATCGGCTGTGGTGGCCGTGAGTGGTGGCCTCACAGTCGTCCGGGTCTCGATTGTGTGGGCACCCGTCGCCGTAATAGCAGGGTCTCGTGACCTTGTAGACTGTCTCCCTGATGGTCGTCAGTGCTATCCGTCCGTGCGTGGTCGTGAGGAGCGGGCGCCGCCCCTGCTCGTCCTCTCCCTTATCTCGCTGGCTATCAACCCATCCGTCCAGCATCCTGCAGACGCGTGGGCTCAACGCGAGCAGTCGCTCACCCTCACCAGCGTTCTTCAGGGCCGTCTCCGTGTCCGGTCGGTGCCTGACTTCGAGGCGCTCTTCATCACTATCGTAATCGTCGACGTCGAGGGCGTGGAGCGCCCCGAGGCGAAGCCCCGTGTGCCACAGGAGTTCGAGCACAACGTGGGTGCGGGAGGCATACTCGAACTGGCGCAGGTAGTCGAGAACAGACTCGGCCTGGTCGGTGCGGAGAATCTCCTCGCGCTGTTCGTCCTCGTTGGACAGCGTCGGCAGCAGTATCTTCTCGTGGAGGTCCTGAGGGACGGCGTCGATGGTCTCGCAGAACTTGATGAACACGCGGAGGGTCTGCAACTGGGTCCGCAGAGAAACAGCGGTGAGGTCGCCATCGTCCTTCCGCCACAGCCGGTACTCGTGGAGCTTCCGGCCCGAGAGGTCGTTCAGGTTGTCGATGTCTTGCTCCTGGCACCACCGGATGAAGTGGACGAGGCGATAGTGGTGGGCTTGAAGCGTTCGCTCGGAGACTTCGCCTTGACGCTCCTGGGCGTACATCTCCTTGGCCGTTTCTGGGTCGAGGGGTTCGAGGTCGTGGTGCGCGGTCATGGTTGGGTGGACCTGACCGCGGGGCGTTCAGGGGCTCCTGGCACCGACTGTAGGTCGACTTGCTCGCGGCCTACTGGCCGCGATATGTGACGCCGAGGGCGGTGAAACCGTCCGAAGGCGCCACGGTACCCCCGTTCAAATCGGGGAGGGCGGACTTTCTGCGAACGTCCAATCCGCGCGATTTGAACACGTCAGTCGCACGGTCGCGCCGCTTTCTACGTAACCAGCCGTCGACAACTGTGTGTCGGACAACTACAGGACACCGACGCTGTTCAGGCCCAGAGCGACCAGTGCGAGGACGACGTGTTCGCCGTCGACGACGAGGCCGTAGAAGAGCGCGGTGCGGTCCGGGGTCGCGAAGGGGACGTAGGCGGTGACGTAGCCGTGGAGGACGAGCAGGACGAGAAAGCGGCCGGGGAGCGCGCCGGCTGCGACGAGCGCGACGACGGCGAGCGCCGCGTTCGCGACCGCAGCGACCCGGCGGGTGGCAGCAGGCCCGTACCGGACGGGAATCGTGTCGATGCCGGCGGCGCGGTCGCCGGGGACGTCCTTGACGTCGAAGACGACGGCGGCGACGGTGATGACGGCCCCGACCCAGGCGGCGAGTAGCCAGACCCGCGGGTCGTCAAGTCGGCGGGCGTGTGCGCCGACGCCGAGTGGAACGGCCTCCCACGCGGCGCCGACGAGGAGGTTCTTCGCGAGGAACACGCGCTTCGCGCGCAGTCCCGAGTAGACCCCGACGGCGACGAGCGGGAGCGTGAGAAACTCGACGTAGCGGACGTCGCGGGCGGCGGCGAGCGCGACGGCGGCGACGTACAGGAGGGTGCTGGCGGCGACCAGCGTGCGGCCGTGGCGTCGCGCGAACGCCGCACGTCTGGGGAGGTTCGTGGCGTCGACGTCGGCGTCGAGAACGCGGTCGGCGCTGTACACGAACAGCGTGGCGGCGAAGACGACGAACAGCGCGAGCGGGTTGAGGGGGGCGCCGACGAGGACGGCAGTGGTCGCGGCGACGCTGGTGGCGGCCAGTGAGACGACGAGGTTGCCGTGGACGGCGTAGCGCACGAGCGCCGCGAGCGCGCGCCAGGACGCCGACCGGGTGGTCGTCGGACCCCATCGGGCACGTTCGCCGCTCGGCGTCGGTGACGGATAAAGCCGGCTCGCGTCCCCGGCGTCTGGGAACCGCCCCGGGGCTGGCGTCTCTCCGGCCAAATGTTTCCACAATCCGCTCGGAAAATATTTAATCGGGTAGCGTCCATAGGCTGGTGTGACACTTCTGGTCGCGGACGCGACGCGGTCGACGCTCTCGGGGGTGCTGGACGACGCCGAGGTCGTCGCCGTCGACGAACTCGCCGCCGGGCTCTCCGCTGGCGACGACCGGGTCGTGGTCGTGGACTGCGCGACGGCGGACGCCCGCTCGGCCGTGGCGACCGTCCGCACCCAGGCGCCGGACGCTGTGGTCGTGAGCGTCGGCGGCGACGTCGGCGACGTGGTTGCTGCGACCGGCGCCGAGCAGGCGGTGTCGGCCGCGGTGGCTCGGGCACGGGACGTCGCGGCGTACCGCGCGTCGGTGTCGGCGCTCTACGAGGCCTGCCGGGGGCGGGCGCTCGGTCGACCGACCGAGGACCTCCGGGAGACCCGCGCGCACGCCGACCGGCGGCTCGACGCCCTGCCGTCGGACCGACAGACAGTCGCGGCGGCACTCCGAACGCGCGACGGGGCGGCCGGAACCGACGCGGACGACTCGCGGGACGCGACGGATGGTTGAGGCGTTCGCGGTCGCGTCCGGGAAAGGCGGCACGGGGAAGACGACGAGCACGCTCGCGCTCGGTCTCGCGCTCGCCGAGGACTACGACGTGACCGTCGTGGACGCCGACACTGGAATGGCGAACCTGTTGTTCCACGCGGGGCTGGCGGACGTGGACGTGACGCTGCACGACCTCCTGCTCGCGGATGCCGACGCCGCGGTCGGCGACGCGGTGTACGAGCGCCACGGGATGCGCGTGGTGCCCTGCGGGACGAGCCTCTCGGACTTCCGTGCGGCCGAACCGGAGCGGCTCCGGGACGTGGTCGCCGAGCTCGCGAGCGACACGGACGTCCTCTTGCTGGACTCGCCGGCGACGCTCGCCAGCCGGGACGCCGTCCTCCCCGTCGTCCTCGCTGACCGGACGGTGCTCGTGGTCGAGCCGACGATTCCCGCCATCTCGGACGCTCTCAAAGTCCAGGAGTACGCCGCCTCCTACGGCACGGACGTCGCGGGCGTGCTGTTCAATCGCGTGACCGACGGCGACGCCGTCGACCGGGTCGCGGCGAAAGCCGACCGCTACTTCGAGGGGCCGACGCTCGCGGCCGTCCCCGAGGACGACGCGGCGCGGGCGGCCCGACGCGCGGGCGAACCACTGCTCGCGCACGCGCCGGACAGCCACGCCGCGGCGGCCTACCGGGCGGCCGCCGACGCGCTCGACGTGCGGACCAGCGACGCGGACGCGGTCGCCGACCGGTTCCGGAGCGCGGTGGTCCCCGACCAGCCATGACGCCGCCCGTGTCGTTCTCCCGTGTCGTCGAGGACGCAGCCGCCGCGCTGGAGCTCGCGCTCGACCGCGAACTCACGGGGTACGCCGAGTTCACGCCCCAGGACGCGCTACTGCTGGACGACGGCGGCACGGGCGTGCTGGCGTTCGAGGCGGGGGTCCCGACCCGCGTCAAGCACTCGGCGTCGGGACGTGGCGGCGACGCGGCCCTCGCGGACCTCGCGGTCCCCGGGCCGCTGCGCGTGGAGTGTTACGCCGGCGGCGACCCGCCCGTCCCCGAGACCGACCAGTTCGCGGTCGCGCCGGGGACGCCGGCCGAGCGCCTCGCTGGGGACGCCGACCTCGCCGACCGCACCCGCGCTGCGGCCCCGAGTGACAGCACCCGGACTGGCGGGGAGTCGATGGACGCCGTCGAGGCGTTCCTCGACGACGACGAGAAAATCGACGCGCTCCGGGAGCGCGCTCGCGAGGAAGCGACCGAGCGCGCCGACGAGTGGGGGTTCGGGGAGTTCGCAGAGGACTGAGCGCTACTCGTCGTGCCGCGGCGAAAGAACGGGGTAGGGAGTTACTCCCGGGTGCGAACGAACAGACCGAGAGAGCCCGCGAGCCCGACGAGCGCGGCCCCCGCCGCAGTGCTGGTCCAAGGCGCGGGTGTGGTGCTGGTCGGGGTCGTGGTGCTAGTCGGGGTGGTGGTTGTGGTGGCGGTCGGAGTCGTGGTAGCCGTAGTCGATTCGTCGGTCGTGGTTGGCTCTTCAGTTGTAGTCGGTTCTTCAGTCGTGGTTGGCTCTTCAGTTGTAGTCGGTTCTTCAGTCGTGGTTGGCTCTTCAGTCGTGGTGGGTTCCTCGGTCGTGATGGGTTCCTCGGTCGTAGTCGGTTCTTCAGTCGTAGTCGGCTCTTCGGTAGTGGGCTGTTCGACAGTGCACTGTTCGACGCTGACGGACGCCCGAGTCTGGCCGTTGACGGTGACGTTGTCTGAGGCGAACGAATCGTCAGTCACGTAGCGGGCGTCGACGGTGTAGTCGTCTGCCGTCACGTTCACCGTGGCGCTGTCACCCGGGTCGACGTCGTCGACAGTGAAGCTGCCGCCGGAGGCGTTCCGGACGCGGAAGTCGACTGGCTCCGCGCTGTCCCCGGGGTTGGTCACGGTGATTCGTTCGCACTCGTCGGAGACGGCGGTGGTGTCAGTCGGCTGGCGACAGTCGGCGACTGTCACCGTCGCCCGAGTCCGGCCGTTGACGGTGACGTTGTCTGAGGCGAACGAGTCGTTTGTCACGTAGCGGGCGTCGACGGCGTAGTCGCCGCCGGAGAGCCCGTTGATGGTGTCGCCCTCCCCGGGAGCGACGTCCCGGACGGTGGTGACCAGGTCGCCGGAGGCGTTCCGGATGCGGAAGTCGACGTCTTCGTCGTTGTCACTCGGATTTCTGACGGTCAGCTGCTCGCACTTCTCGGTGACGGCGACGGTGTCCTGTGCGCCTCTCGGCTCGTCACAGTCGACGGTGAGCGTGCCGTCGCCGACGTCGGTACCATCCTCGGTTTCGGCGCTCCAGTCGTAGTCGCCGTCGTCGAGCCCTGAGAGTACGAGGGAGTCGTTTGCGGTGCCGTTTGCAGTCAGCGTGTAGTTGTCGCCTCCGATGGTGAGAGTGGCGTTCTGGTCGTTCGGGTTGGTGACCGTCAGCTCGCCCTGCTCGTCGACGCACTCCGTGGTGACGAGGAGGTCCTCTGGCTCGTCGCAGTCGACGGTGAGCGTGCCGCCGCCGACGTCGGTGCCGTCCTCGGCCTCGGCGCTCCACTGGTAGTCGCCGTCGTCGAGGTCGTCGACGGTGACCGAGTCGTCTGCGGTCCCGTTCGCGGTGAGGGTGTAGCTGTCGCCCTCGACGGTGAGGGTGGCCTTCTGGTCGTTGGGGTTGACGACGGTGAGTTCGCCCTGCTCGTCGACGCACTCCAGCGCCACCAGCACGTCGTCCGGTTCGTCGCAGTCGATGGTCAGTGTGCCGTCGCCGACGTCGGTGCCGTCCTCGGTCTCCGCGCTCCACTGGTAGTCGCCGTCGTCGAGGTCAGAGAGCGTAATCGAATCGTCGTCCGAACCGTCGGCCGCGAGGGTGTAGCTGTCGCCCTCGATGGTGACGGTGACTTGCTCGTCGTTGGGATTAGTGACCGTGACCGCCCCCTGCTCGTCGATACACTCCGTGGTGACGACGACGTCCTCAGGCTCGGGCTCCGGTTCTGGTTCCGGTTCCGGCTCGGGGCAGTCGCCGGCGACGAGGTAGGCGGCGCCGGCGTCGACGGCACTGGAGTCGTCGAACGGCGCGCCGACGAGGACGTCCTCGTCGCCGTCGCCGGTCACGTCCATCGCGTCGGCGACGGCAGTGCCGGCGCGGTCGCCCTCACCCTCGCCGGCGAGCGTCGCGTCGGCCGTCGAGAGGTTGCGCTCGGTCTCGGGGAACTCGCTACCGGCGACGACGTAGACGGCGCCGGCGTCGACGGCGCTGGAGTTGTTGCCGGGCGCGCCGACGAGGACGTCGGCGTAGTCGTCACAGGTCACGTCGCCGGAGCCGGCCGAGGAGACGGAGTAGCCGGCGAAGTCGTCCTCGCCGCTGCCGGCGAGCGTCGTCCCGGCGTCGGAGAGGTTCACCGTGCCGGCACCGTCCTCACCCCCGTAGACCACGTACGCGATGCCGGCGTTCGATTCGCTGTCCGCGGTCTCGGCGAACGGTGCGCCGACGACGAGGTCGCCGTAGCCGTCGTTGTTCACGTCACCGGCCTCGGCCACGTCCCAGCCGGCACGGTCACGCGCGGCGTCGCCGGCGAGCTTCAGGCGGGCGTCCGCCAGCGAGACCGTCCCGGTGGCGTTCTCCGTGAGGAGGTAGGCGGCGCCGGCGTCGGCAGCGGTGGAGTCGTTCCGGGGCGCACTCACCAGGACGTCCTGGCTGCCGTCACCGTCGACGTCGCCGGCGTCGGCGACGGCCCAGCCGGCGGCGTCACCGCTCCCTTCGCCCGTGAGCGTCGCCGTGGCGTTCGCGAGCGAGCCGACGCCGGGGTCGGAGACGACGTACGCGGCGCCGGCGTTGGCCGCGGAGGCGTTGCTGTCGGGTGCGCCGACGAGCACGTCGTCGCCGTCGGTCCGGTTCACGGTAGCGACGGCCCAGCCGGCGCGGTCGCCCCCGTTCTCGCCGCGGAGCACGTGGTCTGCGGTCGACAACGAGTCGTTCTCGGGGAGGTCGTCGCCCCCGTCGACGACGTACACCGAGCCGGCGGACTGGCCGTTGGCGTCTTCGAGCGGCGCGCCGACGACGAGGTCGTCCGTGCCGTCGTCGTCGACGTCGCCCGCGGCCACGGCGTAGCCGGCGCGGTCGCCGGCGTCGACGCCGTGGAGCGTAACGTTCGCTGACGCTGCGTCGACGCCGTCGGCTTCGACGGGGCCGTAGAACACGTAGACCGCGCCGGAGTTGTTGCCGTCCCCGGCGTCGTTCTCGGGCGCGCCGACGACGACGTCCTCGACACCGTCTCCGTTCAGGTCTCCGTGCGCGAGCGCAGCCCCGAACGTGTCGTTGGCGCCGGCACCCGCGAACTTCGTACTCGTATCGCCGAGCGACCCGGTCTCGGGGACGAGCGGTGTCTGCTGTGCGTGACTGGCGGCCGCAGCGTCGTCTGTGTTGCCGGGCGTGGCGCTGTCCGTGGCGCTGGTGGTCGCGCCGGCGACCCCGAGACTCGCCGGAGCGACGACGAGTACCCCCACGACGAGTAGTGTGAGGAGGCTGCTCGTGCGGGACGATGCTCTCCGTCGTTCGCTTTCTCGCGTGCCCATACCACCGCTGGCGGCATCTGTTGCCTTTGTTATAGAACGCCGATTCGCGAGTAGGCTCGGAGCCGGCGCCACACCCACAGGGCTACGAATCGCGGTCCGTCGCGCTGCTGGTCAAAACTCGGTCCTACTGTCGCTCTCCGGAGACGATGTTCCGGCACCTGAGCCGCGAGACCGCCGAGTGCCGCGCACCCCGCCAGTCGGCCGCGCGACCGCCTCGGCGCACCGGCAGCCACAGAGGCGTCCCGCGAAGTAAGCTCGCCGCCACCGGACGAGCTGTCAGTTCGGCTGGACTACTCGCGTGAACGTCGTCGTTCCGTCCGGCGTCGTCACGCGCACGTCCAGGGCGACAGCGACGACGACAGTCTCGTTCGCGCGCTCCTGGACGACCACGCCGCCGTCGCGCTCGCAGCCGCCGAACGCGCGTCCCGGGCCGCCGGGACACGCGACGGTCGCCGCCGTCGACTCGTTCTCCGTCACGCGAACGGCGACGGCGTCACCCAACCCACTCCGCTCTAGGGTGTCGACCGGTGGGCCGAGTGCCGTCTGGAGCGCGCCAACCGCCGCCGCTCGCTCACTCCAGGGTCGGCCGGTCGCCCGCTCCGCGGCGTCGTCGACGAGGCGGTCGAGTTCGCTCGCGACGCGCTCGCCGTGACCGGGGTCGGGGTCGGCGACCGCGGGCGTGTACCCGAACTGGAGGTAGGCCGCGGCGACCGGAACGAGCGCGAGCGCGGCGACGGCCGCCGCGACGAGCACGAGCTGGCCGCGCCGAGTCACGCGTACCACACCCATATCGTCACCGTCCCGCCGCCGGTGGGGACCGTCGCGACGCCCGTCGGCACAGTCGACGGGCGCGCGTACCCGACCGTCCCGTGGGGCGTCGCCACCCGGAAGAGGAGGTTGTCGGGGAGGATGCGGTCGACGCGGCGCTCCAGCGCGTCGGCCTCCCGGGCGAACGCGTTCTCCGATGCCGCGACCTCCGCGAGCCGGGTGCTGTCGCTGTGCTGTGGCGGTTCGTTCGCGAGCACAGTCGCCGCGTCGCTCGCGTACGCGTCGAGTTGCGCTTCCCGTGGGACACCGCCCGCCGGCGAACCGAACGCGAACGCCGCCGCGACCGCGACGACGAACAGCACGCCGACGGCAGCCTCCACCGCGGGCAGCGACACCTGGCCGCGCGGCGGCCGCTCACGCATCGACCGTCACCGCCAGGACGGCCTTACTCGTGGTCTCGACGCGGTAGTCCACTGTCAGCGTCTGCGCCCCCAGGTCGCGGTTCGCGTCGAGCGCCAGCGTCACGGTGTCGTACCGGGAGAGCGCGAGGTCGTAGCGTCCGTCGAGGCCGTCGGGGTCGTGGAGCACGACGCGGCCGTTCGCCCGAACGGTCGTCACGCGCGTCCCGGTCGGCGGGTCCAGTCGGACCGTCGCGTTCGCGGTCCGCCGCGGGAGCGTCACCGCGTCCGCGCCCGAGAGCGCGGAGTCGAGCGTCCGCCACTCGGTGTCGGCGACGAGTACGACGCGCCGCACCGTCTCGCCGCGTTCCGGGTCGCCGCGCGCCGCCACAGTCTCCCCGTCGAGCCGAACCCGGCAGTCCGCGTCCCCCGGGCAGACCGCTCTCGAGACATTCTCGACCGCGTCCCGCGAGAGGACGTTCGCGCGCACGGAGAGCGGGCCGTCGGCGGCGACCAGGCGCTCGGCGAGCGACGACGCCAGGCGCGTGTCCCGCGGTTCGGTGTCGGCAGCCACGAACGCGCCGCCCGCGAGCGCCACCGCGACGCCGACGCTCGTGCCGACCAACAGCAGCGCCACCGCCAGCGCGGGCAGATTCGCCTGTCCTCGACTCGCGGTCACCGGCCGCTCACCTCCCTGGCCTCGTCCGCGAGCACGACGACGAGCCCGCCTTCTGGGTGTGATTCGACGCGGACGACGCCACCGCCGCCGTCCCACGAGCCAGTGACGGTCCGGACGCGCTCGGGGAGCACGAGCGGCGTCGACCCGCCGACGCTCGGGTGGTCGTGGTCGAGGACGAGCGACCCGTTCGCCGCCCGAATCTCGTAGCCGTGGTCCCTGATGCTCCCGGGCAGCGACACGCGGCGCTCGACGGACGCGTCGCGGCCCGACACTGGGACGGCGGCCTCCACTTCTGCCGCGGCCTGTTCGAGCGCGCGCTCGCCGACTTCGCCCCCGGCGGCGTTCCGGGCGTCGGGAACCACGCCGCCGTACAGCGCCGTCGTCACGGTGGCGACGAACAGCACGACGATGCCGGCTTCGAGGGCCTTCCCGACGGCGGGCGTGACCGCGCGACTGGCGGTCACTCGACTGTCACCTCCGTCTCGTGGACGACGAGGTAGCCGGTGCGCGCACCGTCGAAGTGGGCGACGACGCTCCGAACGCCGTCGCCGTCGAAGTCACGCGTCGCGGTCGTCGCACCCATCTCCTCGAACTCGCCGGTGACGGCGTCGACGTACTCCGTCTCGACGGCGACCCGGTAGCCGGCTTCGCCGAGGCTGCGGCGGTGGTGGCTGACGTTCGAGCGGACGGTCCGCGTGACGCCGCTGCCGCCGCTGGCCGCCAGCGAGACGTTCCCGCGGAGCGCGGGCACGCTCACGACGAGGACGTCCGGGTCGGCGGCGACGGCCAGCGGACTCCGGGCGCGAGCCCAGTCGTCCCCCGCGACGAGCACGCTGCCTGCGAGGTAGGTGGCCTCGCGGCTGCCCGCGGAGAACCGCAGCGCGTTCGCGTCGACTGTGGCGGCCACGCCGCTCGTGTTCAACACCCGGACCTGGCGCTCGACGAGGTCGAGCTCGCCGTCCGTGAACGCCACGTCGCCCCGGTGGACGCCCGTCGTCTCGACCGGCTCGAGGGCGTCGTCGAGGTCGCCGGCGACCCGGCGGGTGTCGCTGGCGGCGGCGTGCTGGTCGACGACGGTGCCGACGCTCGCCGTGAGCGCGCCGAGCGCGACGACCGTGACGCCGAGCAGGATAGCGACGCCGACCACGTTCGACTGCCCGCGGCGCTCGCCCGTCACAGCATCCCGACCCCCGCGAAGACGGCGTACGCGACCGCGACGAGCAGCCCCGAGTGCAGCAGGGCGTCGTAGCGCCCGCGGTTCGCGGCGCCCGCGAACCAGCCGCAGGCCATCATCGTCGCCTGCGTGACGACGTAGAACCGGAAGCGGTCGCGCTCCAGGTCGACGGCGCCCGGGTCGATGGCGAGGCCGCCCGCGTTCGCGGCGTCCGAGACCGCCGACAGCTGCGCGAAGCTGTCGAGGACCGCGAGATTCACGGCGACCGTGATGCCGACGACGAGCAGCGCGGTCGTCCAGCCGACGGCGACGTAGACGAGCAGCCGCGACCGGAGCGCGCGCTTCTCGTGGTAGAGCCGCCCGACCTCCGCCTGCAGCGCCTCGAAGGCCGCGTCGGCGTCGCTGCCGGCGTCGAGCGCGCCGGAGACGAGCCCCACCGTCTGGGCGGCGAGCTGGGTGTCGACGCGCTCGACGAACTGCCCGAGGGCGGCCGCCCGCACGTCCTCGTCGTGGGTAGTGACGGCGAGGTTGAACGCGAGGTCGTCGACGTCCGGATTCAGGGGGCCGAGGTCGACGTCGTCGGCGACTCGGGAGACGGCGTCGCCGAACGGCCGGCCGAGACTGACGTGGCCGGAGACGGCGTGGACGAAGTCCTGTATCTCGCGGTCTTTCGCGTCGTCGATGCGAGCCCGGCGCGCGGCGACGGCGCCGACCGGGACGGCGAACGCGACGTACGACAGCAACGCGACGTTCACCGCGCTCAGGCCGGCGTCGGCGAGCCAGCCGCCCACGGCGAGCGACGGCAGGGCGGCGACGATGGCGGCGTCCGCCGGATTCCTGGCGGCGTTCGCGAACACCCCGAGGCCGGTCGAGCGGCTGTGGCCGTGCCAGGCGAACCCCCTGGGTCGCATGTCGCCGACGAGCCAGGCGGCGAGCACGCCGACGACGAGCACGAAGCCCGCGCTCCCGTAGACCAGCAGCGCGCGCACGGTGCTCGTTCCGAGCGGCGTGGCGACCGGCGCCCCGAGCCCGGGCGCGAGGACGCTCATGACGGTGGCGACGATGACCAGCAGCGCGGGCAACACCAGGAGGACGATGAACAGCTCCGCGACGAGTTCGAGGAAGCCCGCGGCGCGCTCCCGGCTGCGTTCGCGGCTGTTCGCGAGCATCCGCGATTCGAGTTCCAGGTACTGGGCGACGGCGTCCGGGCCCTGTGCGGCGTGCTCGCGGAGCTTCAACAGGAAGGGGGCGAGCACGTCCCGGCTCGGGGTGTCGCGGGCCACGACTCGTAGCCCCCGGTCGACGCTGCCTGTGAGTTCGGCGGTGTTGAGCACGTCACGGAACGCCGCCGCGGTCTCGCCGTAGGCGGCCGGCCGGTCGGCGATGCGCGCGAGGAGGGCGCGCTCGTCGGTCGTGCCCGACGCGAGGACGGCGAGGTAGCGGACGGCACCCGGCAGTGTGGCCTGGATGTCCGCTCGCCGGGCCTTCGCTCGCCAGCCGAGGTAGCGACCGCCCGCCCACACCGTCGCGCGCTTGGTGGCGAGGCCCAGCGGGAGCCCGACGGCGACCCAGACGGCTGCCGGCTGGCTCGCCGGCAGCGCCTGCGCTATCGGAACGAGCGGGCCGACACCGAGCGCGAGGCCCGCCAGCGCCGCTGCCGCCGGGACGGCCGCGAACGCGAGCCAGGAGGCGCCGTAGACCCGCGCGAGGAAGACGTCGAAGCCGAGGTCGAGGCGGGTGGCGCGGTAGCGTTTGCGGTCGGTGTCGTGGCGGTCGCGGTCGGCCTGCCGCGCGAACAGCGCGTACAGGGCGCGGTCGACCACGCCGAGCGTGTCGCCGCCGGTCACTCGCCGGCCCTCCGCTGGAGTCGCTCGACGGTCGCGGCCTCGTCTGTGCGGAGGTCCGACAGCAGCCCGAACAGCTCGTCGAAGTCGTCGACGCCCTCCCGGTGGAGGTACTCGACGTAGCGGCGTTTCTGCGCGAACTCGTCGTGGACGTCCTCGACGGGCCGGTCGGTGCGCGCCGCGAGCGCGTCGAAGAACCGCACGTCCGCGACGCCCCGGAACGAGTAGTCGCTCTCGCTGCCCGGTTCGCGCTCGGCGACCCGGCGGTAGTGGACTGCGCCGCCGTCCTTCTCGATGGTCTCGGTGGCGTCGTCGGGGTCGTCGACGAACTCCACGACCTCGCCGACGTACCGGTCGCCGTCGACGTGCCTGGGGAAGACGACGAGGTCGACCTCCCGGAGGAGGTAGGCGGGGACGCCCTGTTCGACCGCGCGGTTCACGAGCGTCTCGACGTCCTCGGCGTGCGTCGTGCCGACCACGCCGTGGCCCGTGTTGAGGACTTGCGCGAAGCTCTCGAAGCTCTCCCGGGTGTTGATCTCGGCGATGACCTCGACGTCGGGATTGAGATAATTGGTCTCGGTCATCAGGTCCGCCATGGAGACGCGCTTGAACTCGCGCTCGTGGTCGCGGGTGGTCAGAGAGACGCCGGTCTCGTGAGGCAGTCGGACCTCCCGACTGCCTTCGTCGATGCTGATTGGGCGGTCGTCGAAGGGGACGAAGGGCATGTGGGCGTTCATCAGCGTCGTCTTCCCGACGCCGGTGGGGCCGGAGTAGAGGACGACGCCGTGGTGTTCGTACACCATCCAGAGCAGCGCGACGACCTCCGGGGTGAGGCTGTCGCGCTCCAGGAGGTCGACCGGCGTGAGCGCGTCGGCGGCCTGTTTCCGGATGGAGACGTGCGGGCCGTCCTCGCTGATTGCGGGGAGCGCGACCGCACACCGGATGGTCACGTCGTCGGTGACCTCCGCGGGCTCCAGATTGACCTTCGCCGAGGGGTTCGAGGCGTTGAGTTCGACGCCGTCGCGGGCGGCGAGCTGGGTGACGAGGTTGACGAAGCGCTGCTCGTCGTCCAGCACGAGGTTGGTTGGGAGGCGTTCGCCGTGTGCGCGCAGGCTCCCGCGCGGTACGACTTTCACACGCTCGCCGAGGCGGTTCGCTTCCACGTCTTCGAGGTGGGGGTCGCGGATTGGGACTGTGAGTTCGCCGTCGCCGACGAAGTCCCGGAGGACGTAGTACGTCAGGTCGTCCAGCCGGTCGTCGCTGAACCGCCACCCGACCGGCGGGACGGCGAGGCCGTACTCGGCGAGCGCGGCCCGGACTCTGTGACGGGTGGCGTCCAGCCACGCCCGCGTGTTTCGGACAGTGAGCCGCCGGGAGAGGAGCGTGCGGGCGCGTTCGGCGACGAACTCGGTGCGGTCGCGGCCGTCCCCGAGCACGTCCGAGACGCTGGCCTCCCAGATGCGGTCCTTGCACTCTGCGACGAGTTCGTCGTCGCCCGGGAGGCGGTCGGGCTCGCGGACGGCGTACTTGGTGTCGAAGGCGTCCCGGCCGAGCACGCGCTCCCGGTAGACCACCACGGGTATCTCGAAGTCCCGGAACGGGACGGTATAGCGCGCGAGGCGCTCGGAGAGGAAGCGGTCGAGGTGCGGCGGGTCCGCGGGGAGTTCGGTGCGGGCCGGCGCGTACTCGCTGGTGTGGACGGCCAGCGCGTCGCTGGTGGCGTCCGCGACCTCCACGTCGTCGTCGAGGGCCAGCGGCGTGAGGTCGCCGAGCCCGCGGAGTTCGCAGAGCGCGTGGAACTCCACGCGCCTGCGGGCCGCCCGCGAGCAGTCGGTGAGGCGGGCGACGACCCGGCGGTGTTTCTCGGCGAGGCCGTCGGCCACTCGCTCCCGGGTTCCCTCTCGTGTCCGGGGTCGAGAGAGCTGTGCGTCCGCGAAGTAGTCGCGGACACGGCCGAGTGCGGTCTCGTCGCTCGCGCCGAGGACGGGCCGCCGGGCGTCGTACGCGAAGCCGCCGTCGGTCTCCGAGACGGTGACGACGGTTCCGGGGTGGACCTCGTACTGGGCGCGCACGTCCGGGGCGTACCACGCGTCCGGGCTGTCCGGCGGCGCGGGCGCGGGGACGGCGGCGGCCTGCTGGAGCATCACCGATGAGTCGCTCCTGGCTCGGTTTAAAATTTAGTAAACTCCGAACAGATAATTACGTTGGGTCGGTGGGGCGGCGCGGTCACAGTGGCGAATAGGTCAAACCGCCGTTGAACTCACCAGTAGGTTTTGCCCCTCCGACTGCCACACTCCGTGCGTGACTCGTCGCCGGAGTGCGGTCGTCCTGACGCTGGTCTGCGTACTCGCCGTCTCGCTGGCGGCGGCGACGCTGCCGGCCCCGACCGAGCCACGGGGCTCGGGCACCGGCAGTGGCGACGAATCCCCGACTGCGGGACCGGGCGCCCACCAGACGGAGAACGCGAGCAGCGGTGTCGCTCGGAACGCCGAGAACGCGGCCGAGCGCGGAGCGCCGCCGCTGTCCGGTGTCTGCGTCCCGTTCCTGCAGTCGCCGGCGTTCTTCGCGGTCGCTGCAGTCCTGACCGGTGCCGCGGCTGTCGCCATCCGCCGGCGCATCAGCACGACGCCGACCGTGGTGGTGGTGGGCGGCCTCGTTCTCTCTGCTGTGCCGTTCTGGCTCGTGGGGACTGACTGCCGGTCGTCGGTGTCGTCGGCGCCCCGCGGTGTCGACGAACTGGTGTTCGCGCCCGGCGACACGGGCTCGTCGGGCGGGGGTGAGGCCGCGGCCGAGGCCGCGACGAATCTCCTCACTGACCCCGTGGTGGTGCTCGCCGTCGTCGCCGCGGTCGCCAGCCTGGTCGTCGTCGCGTACCACGCGACGGGCGACGACCCGAAACCGGCCAGCGACGACACGGGCGACGACCCGGACGAGGCGGCCGATTCGGGCGTGAACGCGAGCCTCTCGGTCGCCGCCGCAGCGGGCGAGGCAGCCGACCGCATTGAGGCGGGCGCCGGCGTCGACAACGAGGTGTACCGCGCGTGGCGCGAGATGGCTGCGGAGACCCGGATTCCGGACCCCAGCGCGGCGACTCCCGGCGAGTTCGCGGCGGCGGCCCGCGACGCCGGGATGCCGGCCGAGGACGTGGCCGCGCTCACCGACGTCTTCCGCGAGGTCCGGTACGGCGGCGCCGAGGCCACGTCCGACCGCGAGGAGCGCGCCGTCGACGCGCTCCGCAGCGTCCAGGCGGCCGCCGACCCCGACGCAGCCCACGGGTGGGACAACCGCTAACGAGAGAACTGTTCGCAAGACCTATGCTTTCGAGTAGACAACCGCGCGACAGTGGACCGGAATGTACGTGCCCTGATCGTCGCCCTCCTCTGCGTCCTCGCCGTCTCCGTCGCGGCGTCGACACTCGCCGACCCCCAGTCGCCGTCCGGCTCCGGGCCGGGGACCGGCAGCGACTTCCAGTTCGGCAACGCCGACCAGTCCGGCGACGACAGCGAGGCCCAGTCTGCGCCCGAACAGCCCGAAGGCGGCGACCCGATACGACTCAGCGGCGCCTGCGTCCCCATACTGCTGTCACCGTGGGTGCTGATAGGCGGGGCCGCCGCGCTCGCCGGCACCGCCTGGATACTGAAACGACGCGAGAACGCCATCTACGCGGCCGCAGTCCTGTTCCCCGTGACCCTGTTCCTCGCAGTGCCGTACCTGCTGTTGACGGACTGCGGGACCGACGGGATGATGAACCAGCGCGACGCCGCGCTGCTCCCCGAAGTCCAGGCCAACTCCAGCGGCGGGGCCCTCGGCGGGAACGCCGGCGGTCAGGCCGCCGACCAACTGCTCTCCCCGGCCGTGCTGGTCGGCCTGCTCGTGGTCGTCGCCGTCCTGTTCGCCGTGCTCGCGTACCGCGCGAGCGGCGACGACGAGGCCGACGACGACCCGATTCCGGAGGCCGAGACCGGAGAGCCCGACGACCGGCCCGCGCTGTCGGCCGTCGGCGCGGCCGCCGGCGAGGCGGCCGACCGCATCGAGAACGAGGCCGACGTCGACAACGAGGTGTACCGCGCGTGGCGGGACATGACCGACCACATCGACGTCCCCGACCCGGAGACGAGCACCCCGCGGGAGTTCGCGACGGCCGCCCGCGACGCCGGCATCGACGCCGTGCACGTCGACGCGCTCACCGACGTCTTCCGCGAGGTCCGGTACGGCGGCGCCGAGGCCACGTCCGACCGCGAGGAGCGCGCCGTCGACGCGCTGCGAGCCATCGAACAGCGGTACACGGAGGGCGGTGAGCGCTGATGCTGCGTCGCCTCCTGCTCGGGTTCGGTGTCGTGCTGGCCGCCCTCGGGTTCGCCGTCACGGTCCAGCCGTCGCTCGCGCGGGTGGTTCGATTCCCGCCGCTCCCGACGGTGGTCGTCGCCGGGCTCGCCGCCGCGTTCGCGCTCTCCGCTGGCATCGCCCGCCACTACACGGCGTTCCGCGACGAGACCGACGACGAGGACCGCAACGAGGCGCTCGAATCGCGGCTCGAGCCGCCGCGGCCCGGCGAAGACGTCGACGCCCGGCTCCGCGAGGGCGCCGGCGCGCTCGGAACCAACGTCGCCGACGCGCAGTTCAGCGACCGCCTCCGGAACGTGACAGTGCGCTCGCTCGTGGACGCTCGCGGGCTCGCGCCGGCCGAGGCCGAACGCCAACTCGACGAGGGCACGTGGACGGACGACCAGGCCGCCGCGGCGTTCTTCGCGGACGACGTCGACTCGCCGACCTCGGACGTCGTCGGCGCCATCCTCAGCGTCGACCCGGTCTACGAGCGGCAGGCCGAACACGTCGTCCGCGAACTCCGTCGAATCGCCGGCATCCAGGGAGGTGAGGACTGATGGCGTCCGAGGAGACCTACCGGTGGCGTGGCGCGGTCGCGCTGGCGCTGCTCGCGCTCGCAGTCGGCGCCGCTACGCGCGTCCCCGGCGTCCTCGTCCTCGGCGTGTTCGGGGTCGCCGTGGCGGGCTACGCGCGGCTGTTCACCGCGCCAGACCCCCGGCTCTCGGTCGAGCGGTCGCTCTCCGACGACGACCCGGAGCCCGGCGACCGCGTCGACGTGACGCTGACGGTCACGAACGAGGGGTCGCTGCTGCCCGACCTCCGCGTCGTCGACGGCGTCCCGGAGCCCCTCTCCGTGATCTCGGGGTCGCCGCGGCTCGCCACCGCGCTCCGGGCCGGGAAGTCCGCGTCCGTCACGTACACCGTCGAAGTGACTCGCGGCGACCACGAGTTCGGCGCCGTCGACGTGGTCGCCCGCGACGCCGCGGGCAGCCACGAGACCCGGACGTCCGTCGCCAGCGAGTCGGCGCTCGCGTGCGTCCCCGACCTCCCGCGCCTGGAGTCGTTCCCGCTGCGCGCCCAGACCGTCCAGCGCGTCGGCCGCGTCCCCACGTCGACGGGCGGTTCCGGCGTGGAGTTCCACGCCACTCGCGAGTACCGCTCCGGCGACCCGCTCAGTCGAGTGGACTGGAAGCGCCTCGCGCGGGACGGCGAACTGGCGACCATCCAGTTCCGCGAGGAGCGCGCCGCAACCGTCGTCGTCGTCGTCGACACCCGAGACCAGGCTCACGTCGCCGACGAGGACGGCACGAACGCCGTCGAGTACGGCGTCGAAGCCGCGGGGGGCGTGGCGTCCGCGCTGCTCGATTCCGGCGACCAGGTCGGCGTCGCGTCGCTGGGGCCGCACTGGGCGTGGCTCGCGCCCGGCCTCGGCCGCGAACACCGCGCCCGGCTCGAAGAACTGCTCGCCCGCGACCGCGGCTTCTCCGTGTCGGCCCCGGACCGCCGGTTCCTCGGTGCGCTGGTGTTCCGGCGGCTCCGAAAGCACCTCCCGGACGACGCCCAGGTGGTGTTCTGCTCGCCGCTCGTCGACGACGACGCGGCCGAGTACGTCCGCCGGCTGGAGGCCAGCGGCCACCCCGTGACGGTCGTGTCGCCGGACGTCACGGGCACGGACACGCTCGGCCAGCAGTTCTCGCGCGTGGAGCGCGCGGTCCGCATCCGGTCGCTGCGGACGGCGGGCGTCCGCGTCATCGACTGGCGGGCCGGCGACTCGCTGGCGCTCGCCGTCGCCGACGCCGAACGGGGGTGGTCGGCGTGACGGAGTTCGACGCTCGGCCGCCGACGGTCGCCGTCGCGCCCGCGGCCGTCGCCGCCGTCGTCGCGCTCGTGCCGGCGCTCGGCTCCGGAGTCGGTCTCGCGCTCGGCGCTGCCGGCGCGGGGCTGCTCGTGTTCGGCGCCCAGCAGGGCGCCCGGCGGTTCGTCTCGCTCGGCGCGGCCGCGCTCGCGGTCGGCGTCGTGTTCGGTGCCGCCACCGGCCTCGACCCCGCGTACACGCTCGTGGGCGGGGTCGGCACCGTCGTCGCGTACGACGCCGGCGAGCACGCCGTCAGCCTCGGCGTCGACGTCGGCCGCGACGCCCGCGTCGGGCAGTCCGTCCTCGTCCACGTGTTCTCGACGGCGGCGCTCTCTGCGCTCGTCGCGGCCGTCACGCTCGTCGTCTACACGTTCGGCCCGAGAAGCCTCCCCGTCACCGCACTCGTGACACTGCTGCTCGGCGGAACGCTGCTCGCGTACGTCCTCCGGACCTGACGGGTGCTGTCGCCCGCGCTCCGGCCCGTGACCCCGGACTGGCCCCGGGACGGCTGGCTAGTTCGCGAAGTGGTAGCGCCGAACCGACTCGACCATCGCCAGCAGACCGCCGACGGCGAGTCCGATTACTGCCAGTCCCATCGGCTCCGTCGCCGGGAAGACGGACTGGTACGTGAACGTGTGTACTGTCCCGTTCTTGCTCACCTCTAGCTGCGTCGGCTCGAAGGCGAGGTTTGCCGCCCCGGGGAGCGGCTGGCTGGTGTCGAAGACGTACTGCTCGCCGTCGAGCGCGCCGTCGACGACGCGCTGCTCTTGGTCCGTGAGGACGTCGTACGGAATCCCGTCCCCGTCTGTCGGCGCGCCGGTCGTCCCTTGCTGGAACTCGTACTGGAGGGCGGGAACGGTCAACATCACGGCGGCGGTACACATGAAGACGCCGAGGAAGAACAGCCCGTAGTAGAGCCGCTTCCGGCTGGCCACCTCCGGCGGGTCGACTGTTCCGGTCACTGCCCGATTTCCGGGACCGGACCTGATAAGTTTTCTTCACTCCAGGGTTCGCAACCACTTCCCAGGAGGGTGGTCGCGACAGACGAACACGACGCTCTCAAGCGGTCTCTTGGTCGGCCGGGAGAGAACGCGGCGAGCCGTCTGCCGTCAGGCCTCGACGGTCGGCACCGCGACCTCGTCGAGGACGCTGTCCACGACGTCGCGTTTCGCGACGTTCTCCACGGCCGCGTCCGGCGTCAGCACGAGCCGGTGAGCCAGCACGTTCGGTGCCAGGCGCTTCACGTCCTCCGGCACGACGTACTCGCGCCCCTTCACGGCGGCCCGGGCTCGCGCCGCCTCGAACAGCCGCTGGGTCCCCCGGGGGCTCACGCCGACGTCGACGCGGCGGTCCTCGCGGGTCGCCCGCGCGACCGACACCATGTACTGGAGGAGGTCGCCCTCGACGCGCACGCCCTCGGGCGCCTGCTTGACGGCCTGCACGCGCTCGTCGTCCAGCACCGGTTCGACGGTCGGACTCCGGGTGTCCCGTCCCGCCCGGCGCCGCAGCAGGTCGAGTTCGCCCGCCTCGGCGAGCTGGCAGACCGCGAGGGCGGTAAACGACTTCGAACAGGAGCCGATCCCGTACAGGGTCTCCGGGGTCGCCGGGTCGTTCGCGTCGAGGTCACGGCTCCCGAACCCCTCGGTGTACACCCGTTCCCCGTCCGCTACGACGACGAGGCTCGCTCCGGGTATCCGGTCTTCGCTCATCCAGTCGGTTATCTGTGATTCGATAGACGTGACCGTCTCGGTCGACAGTCCGGTGGCTGGGTCAGTCACACCGAATCGCTCCCGACCCGCAGTAATAAATCTGCGTGTCAGTGCAGGTTTTTCGCCACCGCCCGGCCTATGGGTCGAGGTCGTGCCAGGAGAGCCGGGGGTTTCTGGCCGCGCTCGTCTGGTCGATCCGCCCGGCTGCGGTCCGTTCAGGCGCCGTCGAGTCGCCGGCTTCGCTCGCGGCCGCGAAGGCGGCGGCGAGGCTATCGAGCGACGCCCGGCTCTCCGCCTCGGTCGGTTCGGTCATCAGCGCCTCGTCGACGATCTCGGGCCACTTCGTCGTCGGCGGGTGGACGCCGTAGTCGAGCATCCGCTTTGCGAATTCGGCCGCGTCGGTCTCGCCCGCGCTCGCCACGAACTCGTGGTGGAACGGTCCGAACGGGATCTCGAGGTCGATCTGCTCGGCCAGGTAGTTCGCGTTCAACACCGCCTTCGCGCTCGTGTCGCGGAGTCCGGCGTCACCGAGGCGGCTGATGTAGGCGTGTGCCTTGAGCAACACCAGCCAGTTCCCCATGGCCCCGTGGACCTTCCCGATAGAGTGTTCGGGTTCGCGGAGTTCGTACTCGCCGTCGACCGCCCGGACCTGGGGCGTCGGGAGGAACGGCGCCAGCGTCTCGGAGACACCGATCGGTCCGGCCCCGGGCCCGCCACCGCCGTGTGGCGTCGCGAACGTCTTGTGGACGTTGAAGTGCATGACGTCGAACCCCATGTCCCCGGGCCGGGCGCGACCGAGCAACGCGTTCAGGTTCGCGCCGTCGTAGTAGAGCAACCCGCCGGCGTCGTGGACGATGTCGGCGACCGCTTCGATGTCACGCTCGAACAGCCCCAGCGTGTTCGGATTCGTCAGCATCAGCGCGGCCGTCGAGTCGCCCGTCGCGGCCCTGAGGGCGTCGAGGTCGACTCGCCCGTCGTCGGCCGCGGGGAGTTCGACGACCTCGTACCCCGCCATCGCGGCGCTCGCGAAGTTCGTCCCGTGGGCACTCGCGGGGACGATCACCTCGTCGCGGCTGTCTCCGTCGCCGTTGTGCTCGTGATACGCTCTCGCGACGAGGATCCCCGCGAACTCGCCCGCAGCCCCCGCCGGCGGCTGGAGCGACACCGCGTCCATCCCGCCGATCTGGGCGAGGTACTCGCCGAGTTCGTGGTACACGGTGAGCGTGCCCTGGACGGTGGCGGGCGAGCGGTCCGGGTGGACGGCCGCCTCCGACATAGCGGCGACGTCTTCGGTGAACTTCGGGTTGTACTTCATCGTGCACGACCCCAGGGGGAAGGGACCGCTGTCGACGCCGTAGTTCATCTGTGAGAGCCGCGTGTAGTGACGAACGAGCTCGGGTTCGGACGGCGCCGGGAACTCCAGGGCGTCTCTCGTCAGGCGGTCGGGAAGGTCGCTGTTGTCGGTCTCGGCCCTCGCGAGCGATTTTTCGGTGAGCAACGGCTCGTAGCCGTCGGACTCGCCGTCGTCCCAGACCGCCTGCTCGTAGCGGTCCGTCACGCCATCGCCTCCGCGACCGACCGCACCAGGTCGTCGGTCCGGTGCTCGTTGGCATCGGTGACACAGACCTGTATCTCGTCTTCGTCCCGGACGTGGACGGCGAACCCGTCCGCGCGGAGGTCGGCCGCCAGGGCCGACGCGTCGCGTTCGACGCGGGCCGCGAACTCCCTGAAGTGGAACCCGTCGTGAACGGGCGCGGAGACACCCGGTATCTCGTCGAACTCGCTCGCGACGCGCTCGGGCAGTCTGTGACACCGCTCGGCGAGACCGACCAGTCCCGACGGACCGAGCGAAGCCGCGTGGATCGCCGTCCGGAGGGCGACCCACGCCTGGTTCGTACAGATGTTGCTCGTCGCGCGCTCCTTGCGGATGTGCTGTTCGCGGGTCTGGAGCGTCAGCGTGTACGCTCTCGCGCCGTCGCTGTCTTCTGAGCACCCGACCAGGCGGCCGGGCACCTGCCGGAGGTACGCCTCGTCGCAGGCGAACATCCCCAGACTGGTCCCGTACGCGGGGCCGACGCCGAGGACGCTCGCGTCGCCGACGACGACGTCGGCACCGACCGCGGCCGGTGACTGGAGCAGTGAGAGCGCTACCGGGTCCGACCCGAGACAGAACAACGCCCCGTACTCCTCGGCCAGTTCGCCGACCCGGTGGAGGTGTTCCTCGACGACCCCCTCGACCGTCGGGTTCTCGGCGTACACCGCGACCGCGTCCTCGGAGAGTGTACTGTCCAGTGCTACCGGGTCGACCTGTCCGTTCGCCGTCGGGAACGACACCACTGAGAGGTCGGTCCCCGAGACGTAGTTCTCGAGCACGTCCCGTCGTTCCTCGCGCACGTAGTCGGGGACGAGGACTCGCGACCCGTCGACGCTTCGAACGCGAGCGGCGAGCAGCGCCGCCTCGCCCAGCGCAGTCGCGGCGTCGTACATCGAACAGTTCGCCACGCCCAACCCCGTGAGTTCGACCAGCATCGACTGGTACTCGAACAGGGCCTGGAGAAAGCCCTGTGCCACTTCCGGCTGGTACTGCGTGTAGGACGTGATGAACTCCGACCGGAGCGAGAGCGTGTCGACGACGGACGGAACGTAGTGTGCGTAGCGACCCCGTCCGAGGAACTCGGTCAGGTCGTCGTTCGCCCCCAGCGTGCGTTCCAGCCGTCGGATTACGGCCTGTTCGGACGCCCCTTCGACGTCGAACTGACCGTCGAACCGCACTCCCTCCGGGATATCGAACAGTTCCTCGACGCTGTCGACCCCGACCGCCTCGAGCATCGCTGCGACCTCCGACGGCGAACTCGCGGCGTAGGGACTCCCGCCGTCGGCAGTGCCGTCGCCGACCGCGGACTCGGCCGGTCCGGGCGCGTCGCGCTGCCGGCTCATATTTGTGCCCGGTACCCCTCGGGTCCGAGGAGGTGTTCGAGGTCGTCGTCGGACGTCAGTTCGACGAGCCAGCCGTCACCGAACGGCTCCTCGTTGACCAGTTCGGGCTCGCTGCTCAGACGGTCGTTCGTTGTCACGACCGTCCCGGTGACCGGAGTGTACAGGTCCGAGACGGCTTTGATGCTCTCGACGACGCCGAAGGCCGCCTCGGCGGTGACCGTCTCACCCTCCGCTGGGAGGTCGACGAAGACGATATCACCCAGCTCGTCCTGCGCGAAGTCGGTGATCCCGACCCGAAAGCGGTCGTCTCGTCGTTCGATCCACTCGTGTGATTCTGCGTACCGGAGTCCGTCAGGGACGTCGAATGCCATCTATTGTGCCTCTCGTTGACCCCGTTCGAGCGACTCCAGGAACCGCTTGTCGACGACTGTCGCGTCGACGGCCCGGTCACGGACCTGTACGTCGACGTTCGTTCCCGGATCGGTAAACGGTGTCTTAACGTAGCCTATTGCCAGTGGCATATTAAATGTGGGGCTCATGGTCCCGCTCGTCACGTGCCCGACCGCCTCCCCGTCGTGGCACACGGTGTAGCCATGGCGGGCGATCCCGCGGCCCTCGACCCTGAGTCCGACCACGCGTTCGTCGACACCGGCCTCCCGTTGCTCGCACAGAGGACTCCGGCCGACGAACCGGGTCGAGAAGTCCACGACGAACTCCAGGCCGGCCTCCAGCGGCGTCCGGGGTTCCTCCTCCGGGTGAAAATCCTGGCCGGACAGCAGGAGGCCGGCCTCGAGCCGGAGTGTGTCTCGCGCACCGAGTCCACACGGCTGGACCCCTTCGAAGGCGCTCCAGAGGCGTTCGGCGTCGGCCGCGTCGAAGAATATCTCGAACCCGTCTTCGCCGGTGTAACCCGTGCGTGCGACGAGACAGGACACACCAGCGACGTCCGTTCGAACCGACTCGAACCGGCCGACGCCCGCGAGGTCGTCGGTCGCGACCGCGTCGACGGTCTCGACGGCGGACGGCCCCTGGAGCGCGAGGAGGCCGAATTCGTCCGTCCGATTCTCGACGTCGACCGTCAGTCCGAGGTCCGCGGCGTAGGTCCGCCAGCGGTCGGTCATCTGCTCGCCGTGCCCGGCGTTCGGGACGAATAGATACCCGTCCCGGTCCGGGTAGCAGTAGACGACCGTGTCGTCGAGGATCACGCCCCTCTCGTCCAAGACACAGGCGTACTGGGCGTCACCGGCGTCGAGTTCGCCGACGTCGTTGGTCGTCAGCCGGTTCATCAGCGCGGTCGCGTCGGGGCCGCTCACGGACACCTCGCTCATGTGACTGACGTCGAAGACGCCCGCTCGCTCTCTGACCGCGGTGTGTTCCTCGCGGATACCGTCGAACTCGACGGGCATCTCCCAGCCGCCGAAGTCGGTGAAATCGGCGCCGGCGGCGCTGTGTAACTGGTACAGTGCTGGCTTGCGCGGTGGCACGCTACGGGGGTTTCGACACCAGATATAAATAGGTTTCCCAGTTCCTCGACAACAGCGGGTCAGGTCCGCTCGCTCGCTCGTTCGACCTCGTAACCCGCGTCGCGGATCGAGTCGGTGATCTGTCGGGAGTGGTCGCGGCCGCTGGTCGTCACGCGGAACTCGAGATACGCGTCGCCGACGGCGAGATCCGGTCCGGTTCGGACGTGGCGAGCCTGCTGGATGTTCGCGTCGTGACTGCCGATGATGCGGGACAGGCGGCTCATCTCACCGGGTTCGTCGACGATGCGGACGCGCAGTCGGACGAGTTTGCCCCTGGACTGGAGGCCACGCGTGAGCACCGTCTGGAGGTCGGTCAGGTCGAGGTTCCCGCCGCTCAGTACCGGGACGACCGTCTCGCCGGAGACGTCGAGGCTGTCGCTACACAACGCTGCCACTGGCGTCGCACCGGCGCCCTCGACGAGTTGTTTCGTGCGTTCCAGCAGGAACAACAGGCTCTCTGCGATCTCCGTGTCGGACACCGTGACGACGTCGTCGACGTGGTCGTCGATCAGGTCGAAGGTCAACTGTGAGATGCCGCCGGTCGCGATCCCGTCGGCGATCGTCCGGACGTCCGGGTTCGACTGCGGGGCGCCCTTCCGGAGGCTCCGCGCGACCGTCTCGGCGCCCTCCGCCTGGACGCCGACGACACGCGTTCCGGGAGACAGTTCGTCGATCACGGTCGCGACGCCGCTTATCAACCCACCCCCACCGACCGGGACGACGACTGTGTCCACGTCGGGCACCTGGTCTACGATCTCGAGACCGAGCGTGCCCTGTCCGGCGACGATCGCGGGGTCGTCGTAGGCCTCGACGAACACGCGGTCCTCGTTCACGAGCCCCTTCGCGTAGTCCATCGCCTCCTGGAAGTCGTCCCCTTCGAGTTCGACCGTCGCGCCGTACCCGTCTGTGGCATCGACCTTCGATTGCGGGGCGTTTTTCGGCATCACGATGGTCGCGTCGACGCCCGCGTTCGCCGCCGCGAGCGCGACCCCCTGGGCGTGATTGCCGGCGCTGGCTGCGACTACCTCCGTGACTTCGTGGTCGCCTGCGGTCACCGCAGCCAGTTTGTTCGACGCTCCCCGGACCTTGAACGACCCTGTTCGCTGCAGATGCTCCATCTTTAGCGACACTGTGGCGTCGACCTTCTCCGCTAACGTCCTGCTCGACTCCATCGGCGTCCGCTGGACGATCGTCTCGTCGAACCGGTCCTGTGCCTCCCGCACGTCGGCTAGTGACACACTCATGGCTTGCTGGCGAGTCGCTTCGATGGGTCGCCATCTCGGCATTGCGGACGCCGTCTCTTATAGCTAGTGCCCCCTGTCACTGGAGTTGTCGTCCGATCGTTTCCCACATGCGGGAACTGCCGACCCCGGCGATCCACTCCCCGTCGAACGCCTCTCGCCGCACGTGACAAAGTGAACGTATTATTCATTCTGAATTAGAAATAAGTGCATTCGTCCTCTAGTAAGAGACAGACAAAAACAGATGTCCGAAAAAACGGTTTCCAATAGTGGGACACACCGAACGATCCGGGCAGGTCGGGACAGGGTCGGTGAACCGGTTTCGAGGGAGCACGCTCGACAGAGATGACCGGTACCAGTCCGTCGAGCACGCGAAAGACGACCGAAACGTCACTGCTCGTCCTCGAGGCGATCGAGGACCTCGAGGGCGCAACACTGTCTGATATCGCCGAATACACCTCACTGGCCACCAGTACGGTACACACCCACCTTCGGACGCTGGAAAACGCCGAGTACGTGACGCAGATGGGCGACGAATATCACCTCGGATTGAAACTTTTCCATATCGGGGAACACGCCCGGCGGCGGGACAGCCGATATCGGCTGGCGAAACAGACCGCGTTCGAACTGGCCAACAGAGTCGGCGAAGAGGTGAACTTCGCTGTGGCGGAGTACGGCCGCTCGATCATCCTCTTCGACGAGACGACTGCCCCCTCGGACGAGGGGTTCCAGGTCGGCCGGTACTTCCACATGCACAGTTCAGCAAGCGGGAAAGCCATGCTCGCGGAGTATTCGGACGAACGCGTCGAAGCGATCGTCGACAGGTGGGGGCTTCCTGAACTGACCGAGAACACGATCACCGACTTCAGGCAACTGCGCACCGAGATCGAGGAGATCCGGGAGCAGGGATACGCCGTGAACCGCCAGGAAGAACTGGACGGACTCAAAGCCGTCGCGATGGCGGTGAACGAACCGGACGGCTCCCTGTTCGGCACTCTCGACGTCTCCGGCCCCTCCTATCGGCTCGCTGCTGTCGAAGAGATCGTGAACGAACTTCGACCCGCTGTGGAGGAACTCGAACGAACGATCGAATCACACGAGTAACACGAGGGCTGTACTGGTCGCTGGCCCACTTCGGAACGCCCCGTCGGCGGCTTCGGACCGGTCCAGATTACAGACATATTATTGTAATTCGAATGGGCCGCGCCACTGGCGGTCGCGTGAGTCGTGGCGGCCGCGTGTGAGGGCCTGAGTAAGCAGGTCGTGCATGAGCTTGAGTAAGCAGGTCGCGCGTGGTATCCTGACCCGGCGGTCGTTACCGGTCCCGGGTCTGTGCCCGCTGCTGTTCGGAGACCCAGTGCTCCATCGGACTCCGATATGATACTATTTGATATCGTTCTATACTGTAATAATTATATTTTTCTCGCATGCAGCAGTGACGTATGGGGTGAACCGCGAGACTGGCGTCGAAACCGTTGGTGACTGTGGCAAGGCGACGGGTCCAGCCCCGCCGTCCAGCGTGTTCGGGGTTCGGTCACGTTCCGCGGAGGAAACACGTGTTAACGTCGCTATCTGGCCCAAATCTCTCTTCTAGTCGGCGTACTACTCCACCCCAACACGGGATCCAGTCCTTCGTGAGACCCCTCTCGACCGGAGTCGATACTGCCCGCGGCTGGACGGGGTGATACACTCGGCTGCTACTTTCGAGGTCTGTTGGATACACAGATCTCGAGCTCGATATCGAACTTTTTTACGCGGAATGCGTGGCTCCGTGGTATTTCATGACATCTAGGATCTTCAGCCCTCCTTTCCGGAGTGGCGTACAATGCACTACACCTATTATTATCAACTAGATTTTAGAACGGGGGTATCAAAATATATCTGATGTATAAATCGGGTCTCGATCAGGGGGTTCGACTGCCCACTCACTCCTCACGAGACAATCATAATACCAGATTGTTTTGTCTCCAATCTACATTTTCAGGGACAACTGTTCGGATCGTGAAGTGACGACAGCCAGCGTGTCGAGCGCGGACTGTACGTGTGTGACAAGTGTGGACTGGTCGCCAATGCCGACGTGAACGGTGCCGAGAACATCCGACAGAAGGTACTCCCGACTCTCGCCCGTGACGGGGGAGGTAGGGATACCGGCCGGATGGCACAGCCAGCGGCGGGCCTGTTCGACAAATCGACGGGGCGAGTCGCCCCACAAGCACAGGAAACCCGCGAACGATAATATCCCAACGTTCGGGAAACCGCGCCTTTCAGGGCGCGGGGGACGTCATATCTCGCGTTCCTTGTGCATCCGGGAGACGACGTCCATGCGGTCGATATCGCCGGAGACGTCGAGCGTGTCGACGAGTTCACCGTCGCGCATGACCGCGATCCGGTCGGCGACGTCGACGAGCACGTCGATCTTGTGCGAGATGAGGATCACGGCCTTGTCGTCTTCCGGGATCTTCCTGACGAGGTCGATTATCTTGTCCGTCCCGGTGGTCGACACCTCCGAGGTGGGCTCGTCGAGGATGACGATCGGCGGGTCGCGGATCAGCGCACGCGCGACGGCGACCGCCTGCTTCTGGCCGCCCGACAGTTCGTCGACGCGCGAAGTCGGGTCGAAGTCGAAGCCGATATCGTTGAGCAGTTCGTTGCTCTCTCTGATCATCCGCTCCTTGTCGACTTCGCGCAACAGCGAGCCCTTGAGACCCGGCCGCCGGGGCTCGAATCCGAGGAAGATGTTGCTCGCGACGTCGTTCGTCGGCGTGAGGTGCTGTTCCTGGTAGACCGTCGCGATGCCTGCCGCCTCGGCGTCTTTCGAGGAGGTGAAGTGGCGCTGTCTGAACGAGTCGCCCTCCCGGACGAGTATCTCGCCCGCGGTCGGCCGCAGGACCCCCGAGAGCATCTTGACGAACGTCGACTTTCCGGCGCCGTTGTCGCCCGCGATGGCGAGGATCTCGCCCCGGCGAACGTCGAGGCTGACGTCCTTGACCGCCTCGATGGCACCGAAGTACTTCGTGAGCCCCTGCGTCTTGAGAACCGTCCGCTCCGCGGCGCTCTCGACCGGTTCGTCGCCGGTCTGTGCCCCGGCGTCGGCCTCGGTTACCTGTGCGCCCGGGGCGTCCGGGGCGCTGGCGTCCGTCGACCCGTCGGTGTCGCTGTCGCTCATGGCGTCTTAGAGGTTGTTCTGCTGCCAGTTGCGGAGTTCGCTCCAGGTGTTGCGCTGGATCGCGTAGTCGACGTTCTCCTCGTCGACGAAGGTGACCCCGAATTCGAGGTGTTTCATCTCTATCCCGCGGTCCATGTACATCCACGCGAGGGGGACGTTCAGGAACCCCTGTCCGTAGGGGTCCTGTCCCATGGTGAAGTCGACACTCCCGTTCTTGATCGCGTCGAGGACGGCGTCGACCAGGTCGAACCCGCCGATCACCGTCTGCCCGCCATCGACGACGCCGTTGTCGACCGCGGCGGACGCACCGACGGCCGTCCAGAACCCGGCCCCGAGGATGATGTTGATGTCGCTGTTGGTCGTCACGCGACTCTCGACGCGGCTCTGGGCCTCGGCGAAGTCGGTCGTGACGTCGAGCGTCTCCTCGATGACGGTCACGTTGTCTTTCGTCGCGAAGAAGTTGCGCGCGCCCGGGTCCACCCGACGAGTCACGGCCGGGTTCCCCGGGAGCCCGTTCCCGATGAGAACCGTGTACTCGCTGGCGTCGAGGTTGTTCTCGGCGCGCTCGTAGGCCTCGGCGGCCATCGCGACGCCGCCGCGGCGGTCCCTGATACCGACGTGGGGGACGACGATCTCCCGCCCGTTGTAGCTCAGGTTCTCGCGCATCTTCTCGTTGTTCCAGTCGTCCTCGGCGGGCGTCGAGTGGCCGTTGACGACGGCGATGTCGTTGTCCAGCGCGCGCTGGAACGGCGCGATGTACGCCTGGCCGTCGAGGACCGTACTCACGAGGACGTCCCGCCCACCCTGGAGCTGGTCGATCGTCGTGTTGATGATCTCAATCTGCTGGGACTGGCTCTGGCTCCCGCCGGAGGGACCGCTGACGCCCCCGTCCCAGCCGAACTGGTTGAGCGCGTCGTTGAACCCGGCGATCAGCGGCGTGAAGAAGGGGTTGGCCACGTTCTGGATGACGAACTCCGCGTGTCGTTGTACCCCAGTCTCCGGATTCGCGTTGTCGACGGGCGCCGTTGGTGGCGGAACCATCGGAATCCGCGAGTAATCGAAGTCCGTCGGACCGGCGTTCTGTACGGTGTCGACGTCTTCGGTACTCCCGTCGCCGCCACCGTCGCCTCCGTCACTACTACCGTCACCACCGTCGCCACCGCCTCCGTCACCGTCACCGCCACCCCCACCGTCGCCGTCGTCGCTGTCTGTCCCAGACCCGCTGTCCTGGAGGAGACTCGAACAGCCGGCGGTCGCGGAGACCGCACCGATCGCGCTCAACTGTTTGATGAGTTCCCGCCTGGAAACCCCGAGTTCGATCGAAATCGTATCGTCGTCGCGAATTTTTTGGCGATCAATCGCCATGATCGTGTACCCGAAGGAATAGTATTTAATACTTTCCCTCACCCGACAGGAAATCCGGTCGAGACCGACCGCTCACGGAGCAGGGCGAGCGGCGACTCGACGGTCGGTGGCCGACGGGCGGGGAATCACGCCCGCACGGCTACGGAGTGAGGTTCGCCCCGAAATAGAGTGAGACGAGGAGCCAGACACCGAGAGTCGCGCCGACCGTCAGCAGGGCGTCGCGCCGGGAGAGATGCTGGTATTCGCCGAGTCCGAGCGACAGCATCCAGCCGACGAGGAGCACGACGACCGCGAGCGTGGCGAAGATGAGCACCTGCAGGAACCCGAACCCGGAGAGCAACAGCGGGACCGCCAGGAGTGGCATCGGTGCCATCCCGTAGCTGACGACGACGATGGTGTCGTCGACGTCGAGGTGGTCGCCGAACCGCGAGGCCGCGAACTGTATCATCGCGAGTGCGAGGACGGCAAACAGCAACACGACGAGATACAACTCGAGAAGCACCATCACGGCACCCTCGATGTTCGCCTCGGCGATATACAGCGTGAACCGGTCGCTGAACAGGGTCCCGATCTCTTGGAGTCCGCTCGAACCCGTCAGCCCGCCGACGGCGCCGACGAGCGCCGGGAGGAACATGCCGATAGTGACCAGAAGCGCCGTGAGGAACACGGAGCAAAACAGGAACGCGAGCGCTTGGTTGGGGCTCTTGTCGCTCGCGCGGTCGCCGAAGAATTCGCCTGGCCCCGAGACGATCTGCCCCATCGGAGCGGTGTACCAGTCGGTGAGGAGGTCCCGGGTGAACTCCTTGAACACGGTGTCGAGGCCGATGGCGACGATGATGAAAAGCCCCGTGATGAGTCGCGAGAATTTCGGTCCGAACCCGCCGAGAGTGAGGATGTTCTGGGCGAACCCGAGGACGAGCGCGCCCATCAGCACGCCCGTCATCGACCCGTCGCCGCCGGTCAGTTTCGTGCCGCCGAGGACGACCGCCGCGATGACGATCAGTTCGGTGCCGCTCCCGGTCCCCGGGGAGACGCTCCCGATGTACGCCACCTGTGAGAGGCCGGCGAAGGCGGTGATAGCGGCGACGATGGCGAAGCATGCGATCTTGATACGGTCGGGGTCGACGCCGGTCGTCTCGACCGAGTTGATATTGTCTCCGGTTGCGCGGACGTGCTGACCGAACGTCGTCCGAAAGAGGATGTGATGGAAGATGACCAGGAGGACGGCGACCCAGACGATCTGGGCCGGGAACGACTGGAAGACCTGTGTCTCCTCGTGTATTCCCGGGACCGCGTACTGGATCCGGGGGATCGTAAACAGCGTGGCGTCGGTAAACGGTATCGCGACGGGGAACGGCAGCCGATAGGTGCCGCCCATGGCCTTCAGTACTGCCCCGGCCTCCTCGGTCGAGATCGTCACGGCAGACCCGCCCAGCAGGAGGAAGTGTGCGCCACGGAGCAGCGTCAGCGTGCCGATCGTGACGATGAGCGACGGCAGCCCGAACTTCGTGACGAGAAAGCCCTGCGTGATACCGTAGAGGACCGCCAGCGTGACCGTCAACAGGATCGTGAATACGGGGTCGAAGCCACCGGAGATCATCACCGCACCGAGCCCGGCAGTGATACCGACGAGCGACCCCACCGAGAGGTCGAACTCCGCCGTGATCATGAGCAGAGACATGCCATAGCCCACGATCGCGACGACGGCGGCGCCCCGGAGGACGCGTATCAGGTTGTTCAGCGTCAGGAAGTTCGCGGCGTCGACCACCAGACCCAGAACCAGCATCGCGACGAGCGCGACGAACACGCTCGATTCGCGGCGGTCTAGTACGGAGTTCTTTGCTTCCGAGAGGCGCGTGCTAAGGGATCCCGACTGGGTTGACAACGTGTACCACCTACCGACCCTCATTCAGAGGAGATACAAATAATTTTCTGACACCAACGCGGGGTCAGGCGAGCCCGGCTGCCTGCATGTACTCGTCGAGTCTGGCGGCGATCGCGTGAGCGAACGCCTCGTCGTTGAGGTCGGTGTCGCGTTCGATCAGTTCGACGTCGTCGTCGAGTTGCTCCCGGAGGGCGTCGAACAGCGCGGCGTCGGCTTCGGGGTCGTAGAAATCCTCACCTTCGACGTCGAGCATCGAGACGCCGCCCAGGGGTAGTGCGAGCGCGGTCGGCCCGGTCGCAGCATCGAGTTTCTCGGCGATGATCGCTCCGAGTTCGGCGTTCTCCTCGGGCGTGGTGCGCATCAGTGTCACCTGTGGGTTGTGGACGTGGAACTGTCGCCCCTCGAACTCCTCGGGGACCGAGTCGCGGGGCCCGAAGTTCACCATGTCCAGCGCGCCCGTCGAGACGACCTGCGGGATGCCCGCCTCGCCGGCGGCCTCCAGTCTGTGGGGCCCGGCCGAGAGGACGCCGCCGACGAGTTCGTCCGCCCACTCGGTCGTCGTCACGTCGAGGACACCGTCGATGATACCCTCCTCGATCAGTGACTCCATCGCTCGCCCTCCGGTGCCGGTGGCGTGGAAGACGATGGTCTCGTAGCCCCGGTCTTCGAGATACTCCCGGGCCGCCTGCACGCAGGGTGTCGTCACACCGAACATCGTGAGCCCGATAGTGGGCCTGTCCTCGACTTCGACGTCGGGTTCGTTCGATACCATCCCGACCATCGCGAGGGCGGCGTTGGCGATCACCTGCCGGGAGAGCTGGTTGAGCCCCTCGATGTCGGCGACGGAGTACAGCATCGCGATGTCCCGGGAGCCGACGTACGGTTCGGTGTCGCCCGACGCCATCGTCGAGACCATGAACTTGGGGACGCCCACAGGAAGGGCTCGCATGGCCGTGGTCGCGATCGAGGTGTTCCCCGAGCCGCCGAGGCCGAGGATCCCGTCGAGGCGCCCCTGCTCGTGGAGTCGGGTCGCGACGGCGGTCGCTCCGTCGCCCATCACTGCCATCGCCTCGCCGCGGTCGCCCGCCTCCCGCAACGCTTCGAGGCTGGAGCCGCCGGCCTCGGCGACCTCGCTCGCGCTCGTGTCCGGTTCGCCCTCCGGGGCACCCATCACACCCACGTCGACGAGATGCACGTCGATGCCCTGGGCCTCGATGACGTCGCGTGCGAAGCCGATCTCCTCGCCTTTGGTGTCGAGCGTGCCGACGATGACGACTGCCATGGTCAGAACTCTATCTCCTTGAACTCGCGGGCCTGGTTCTGGATGGCCTCCTCCGTCGGGAGGCGTTCGATGCTGGAGGCACCGAAGAACCCGACCACGCCCTCGGTGTTGTTGAGCACGTACTCGGCGTCGTCGGGCCAGGCGATCGGGCCGCCGTGACAGATCACCACGACGTCCTCGTCGACGTCTTTGGCGGCGTCACAGTGGGCCTGGACGCGCTCGGCGGCCGTCTCCAGGTCCAGCGCGATCTCGGCGCCGATGTCGCCCGACGTCGTCAGGCCCATGTGCGAGACGACGACGTCCGCACCGGCCTCGGTCATCGCGCGGGCCTGCTCCTCGTTGAAGACGTACGGACAGGTGAGCATGCCCTGGTCACTCGCCTCGCGGATCATCTCGATCTCCCTCTCGTAGCCCATCCCCGTCTCTTCGAGGTTCTGACGGAAACTGCTGTCCTCGTCGATGAGTCCCACCGTCGGGAAGTTCTGGACGCCCGAGAACCCCCGCCGTTTCAGGTCCTCGATGAAGACCTCCATCTCGCGGAAGGGGTCGGTGCCGTTGACCCCCGCGAGGACGGGCGTGTCCTCGACGACCGGGATGACTTCGTGGCCCATCTCGACGACGATCTCGTTGGCGTCACCGTAGGGCAACAGGCCAGCGAGCGACCCCCGACCGTTCATCCGGTAGCGCCCGGAGTTGTAGATGATCAGCAGGTCCACGCCGCCGCGCTCGGCGAACTTCGCGGAGATACCCGTCCCGGCTCCTGCACCGACGATGGGGTCGCCGCTCTCTATCACCGATTCGAGTCTGTCGAGTGAGTCCTCGCGACTGAATTTCATGTGCGTCCGCACTATCAGGTGAGTGGATATTCAATATTGGGGTCGACCCCACCGGTGACGGCGCCGACACACCGCTCCGCTCGACTTCTCCCCAGCGGGGAACGGGCGGGGCACAGTTCCAGCCGTGGGCTACTCGTCGAGAGTGGCTGCGACCCCTTCGAGCGAGTCGGCCTGTTCTTCCATCGCGTCGTGTATCTCGGCGACCCCGTCTTTCGTCTCGTCGACGACCTCGACGATCTCGCCGAGCAGTTCGCTGGACGTGTGTGCCGATTCCCGGCCGTCGGACGCGTACTCGGTCGTCTCGCGGATGCTCTCGGTGGCCAGCCCGGTCCGGCGCTCGACGCGTCGGATGAGCGACTCGATGTCGTCGGTCGCATCCTGTGTCCGCTCGGCGAGTCCTTTGACCTCGTCTGCGACGACGGCGAACCCCGCGCCGGCCTCGCCCGCGCGGGCGGCCTCGATGTTGGCGTTGAGTGCGAGCATGTCGGTCTGGTCCGCGATGTCGTCGATCAGGTCGACGATCTCGTCGATCTCGGCGACGACCTCGTTCAGTTGTTCCACCTCGTCGGCGGCGTCGTCGACCTGTGATTCGATCTCGTCTACCTGACTGGCGATGGATTCGATCGCGTCGTCGCCCTCCGCCGCCTTCTCGACGGCATCGCTCGCGAGTTGCTCGACGGTGTTCGTCGTCGCGGTGACCTCCTCGATGGTCGCGGTCATGTTCTGGACGAACTCGGTCAACTGTTCGTTCCGGGCCTGGAGTTCCCGGTCGGACTCGATCCGTGTGAGCGCCTCCGCCCCGAGTTGCCCGAGCAGTTCCGCCGCTTCCACGTCGCTCTCGTCGAACGCCGCGATAGCCGTGTCCCCGCAACTCATGACGCCGTGGTCGCCGACGGGCACGTAGAGACCGGACATCAGTTCTCCCCTGTCCCGCTCGTCTTCGGTCGCCCCGTGGTCCTGGTGGAGTTCCGACTCGCCCGTCCGGAACGTCCGGGACGCGGGGGTCTCCTCGTCGACCGGGTAGTCGGGTCGCTCACCGGCCTTGGACACGCACTCTTCGGTCGCGATGACTGTCCGAAGCACTCCGTCGTCCTCGTCGAGGAGTCGGATCGTCGTGTTCACGTACCCGAGGATGTTCTTCGACGCGTCGGCCAGGATCTGGGCGACCGCCTCCGGCGACCCGGCGCCCATCAGCTGCTGGCTGGCGTCACGAAGGACGTCCACGCGCCGTCTGAGCGTCGCGAGTTCGCCCGTGCCCTGTGCGAGACCCCGGACCGCGACGACCGCTTCGTCCTCGCGAACCGGCGTCCCCTGGAGCCGGATCCGCCGCTGGTCGTCGTCGGCCAGTCGGACCTCACACGTGAAGGGGTCGCCCGTCGACGCCGCACGCTCGACGGACTGGCGAACCGTCGACCGGTCGCTGGGTCGGTACTGGTCGAGTACGGCCTCGAACGACGCCGTTCGATCCGTCGGACCGCCGTGGAGCCGTGCCGCCTCCTCGCTCCACGACACTGTTCCGGACCCGACGTCGTACTCCCACGCCGCGACCTGCGGTTCGGTTCCACCCGCGTCCACGGGTTCTTCGATCCCGATGCTGGACATGGACTGACGAACTCCTTCACATCCCAATAAGTGTATTCCCGCTGTTATCACGGGTAATTATTACCGAGGTGCCCGGCCACCGTCGTCGGTACGGAGACGTGCCCGCTCACCGGCACTGGCACGGGGAGGCGCCCGCTCACCGGCACCGGCACGGGGAGGCGCCTGGTCCCGGTACTACTCCGGCAACTCGCCGGGCGGGAGGATGGTCTCGGCCATCTCGCGGATCTCCTCTTCGGGTCCGGGCGGGCCGTACAGCGCCAGGAGCCGAAGCGGCTCCCAGGACGTGTTCATCGTGCTGTGCTCGACCCCGGCCGGGATGTACACCGCGTCGCCGGCCGTCACGTCTCGCTTTTCGTCGTCGATCATCTGGACACCCTCGCCGCTGAGGAAGTAGAGCACCTCCTCGCTGTTGGGATGGTCGTGTCGCTCGTGGCCCTTCCCCGGTTCGAGGACGACCACACCGAGACTGAACTGCTCGGCGCCGGTCACGTCGGGCGTACTCAGCCACTTGAGCGTCCCCCAGTCCAGGTCGAGCGTCTCTATCTCGTCGCCGTCGATGAATCGCTGTTCGGCCACCATAGCGTGTGAGAGGTGACAGCATCATACATTAAATGTTTCGTCGCCCCCGACTCGTCACTGCGACGGGGGCGATGCCCGGCCCGCCCGGACAGGGCGTTCCACTCGGACTATCGGTCCCGTTCGAATCCAACACGCTCGGACCATCAGCCTCACTCGCATCCGACAGTCGCTACTCCGTCCCGGCAGTAGCTTTTTCCCCCCTCCCGTCGGTGTTGGAGTCACTGCGTGAGAGACGGCCGGCCGACCCGTCCCCGGCACGGACAGTTCGACCGGTGACGACACCGGGAGTACCCCATGAACGAGAAGGCGAACCATCCAGTCAAGACACTGGAGAAAACCGTCGCCATCGTCGACCTGCTCGAGCGGCGACGCGGCGCCCGACTCGGCGTCGTCGCCGACGAGTTGTCCATGCACAAGAGCACGGTCCACAACCACCTGAGTACGCTCCGGGAACACGAGTACGTCGTCAAAGAGGGCGAGGAGTACCGGCTCAGCCTCCAGTTTCTCACCGTCGGCGGTGTCCTCAGGCAGGATATCGACCTCTACGAGGTGGCCAAGCCGAAACTCGACGACCTCGCGGCCGAGACGGGGGAACTCGTCACGCTGGCGACGCCCGAACGCGGGCTCGCGGTCGTCCTCTACCGTGCGAAAGGGGACCAGGCCGTCGAGATCGACACCCACGTCGGGGGCCAGGTAACCCTCCACAACTCCGCACTCGGGAAGGCCATCCTCGCCAACCTCCCGCGCGACCGCGTCGAGGAGATCGTCGCCGAACGCGGGCTCCCGGCGGCGACATCGAACACGATCACCGACGAAGCGACGCTGTACGAGGAACTCGAGGCGGTCGCGGAACGGGGGTACGCCTACGACGACGAGGAACGGTGGCACGGGCTGTGCTGCGTGAGCGCCTCGATACGCTCCGACGACGGGACCGTCAGGGGTGCCGTGAGCATCTCCGGCCCGAAGAGCCGTATCGACAGCGAGACCGCTCGCGAAGCCTACGCGGACAAAGTACGAAACGTGGCAAACATCGTCGAACTCAGCGTGACCTACTCGTAGCGACGAGGGCGTCAGCGCTCGACCGCGCGGTCGAGGAGTTCGACGGGATGTGGCGGGTTCTCGTTCGTCAGGTCGCTGTCGCCGATCTGGCTCCGGCAGGAGCCGCCGGGTGCGACCACCTGCGTCGCGTCGCTGGCCCGGACGATCGACGCGGTCGACGAGTTCCGCGAGCAGGACGTCCTCGTCGTCGCGGCCGGCCGGGAGGGCGCACTCCCCACCGTCGTGGCCGGTCTCGTCGACGTCCCCGTCATCGGTCTGCCGGTCTCGACGGGCTACGGCCACGGCGGCGAGGGCCAGGCGGCGTTCGCCGGGATGGTCCAGTCCTGTACCGCCCTCTCGGTCGTCAACGTCGACGCCGGGTTCACCGCCGGCGCTCAGGCCGGCCTGATCGCCAGACAGATCGACGCTGCCAGGGGTGAGAAACCGTGATATTCGCTCGTCCTGGCGGTGTCGTCGGGGTAACCCAACAGTGTTGGTACACCCACTTTATCAGGTCGACGACAAGGAACTGGTACCGGTTCACACCCGGCAGCAACCAATGCCAACCTGCCACCACTGCGGCGCGCACGTCTCGGACCAGTTCGCTCGCGTCTTCGGCGACGAGTCGGGTCGCGTCCACGCCTGTCCGAGCTGCTCTGCGAACGCCGGCATCGCCGAAGTCGCCAGAGAGCGCGCCCCCGAAGCCTGAACGAAGCCACCGTATCGCCCGACGACCGACCGCCAGATGACCGAACAGCAGTCGCCCGCACACGCCGTCTACGTGCTTCGCTGCGGGGACGACACCTTCTACACCGGGTACACCACCGACGTCGAGCGGCGCGTCCGCGAGCACGCCGCGGGCGACGGCGCGAAGTACACCCGCGGTCGTGGTCCCCTCGAACTCGTCCACGTCGAGGGCTTCGCCTCGCGGTCGGCCGCCATGTCCCGCGAGTACGAGTTCAAACAGCGCTCCCGGGCGGAGAAAGAGCGGGTCGTCGCCGAGGGTACCCTCCCGGACTGGCTCGACGTCCCCGCCGAGTTCGTCGCCGACGACGCCTGACTTCTGGACGCGAGCCTTTTTGATCCCCGCGAGCGACCCGTCGCGTATGGCACACGACGCGGATATCGAGGCGATTTCGTTCGGGACGGACGGCTGGCGGGCGACCCTCGACGAGTTCACCTCGGACCGGGTACGCATGGTGGGACAGGCCGTCGCGACGGCGCTGGAGGGCGACACGGTCGTCGTCGGCTACGACGCCCGCGAGACCTCGCCGGGGTTCGCCGAGGACCTGGCCGAGGTGCTGGCCGGCAACGGGTTCGACGTCCTCCTCTCCGACCGCGACATTCCCACACCCATCGTCGCCTGGACCGTCCGCGAGCGCGACCTGGCGGGTGCGCTCATGGTCACGGCCTCGCACAACCCGCCCGAGTACAACGGCGTCAAGTTCCTGCCACCGGGCGGCGCGCCCGCCACGCCCGAGATCACCGCCGAGGTCGAGGCGGGGCTCGCTCCCCCAGAGGCCGTCCCCGAGGACGAGCAGGGGACTATCGAGGAAGTCGACCTGGTCGAACCGTACTTCGAGCACGCCGTCGACGCCGTCGACGCCGACCTGTCCGGCGCGACGGTCGTCTACGACGCGATGCACGGCAGCGGTCGCGGCGTCACCGACGCGCTCCTCGAACGCGCTGGCGCCGACGTCGAGCGCCTGCGCTGTGAGGAAGACCCCACCTTCGGCGGCGAGTCGCCCGAACCTGCCCCCGAACGGCTCGAAACGCTGGCCGAACGGGTCGCCGGGACCGACGCCACCCTGGGCGTCGCCAACGACGGCGACGCCGACCGCATCACCGTCGTGACGCCCGACCGCGGCGCGCTCGACCCCAACCTCTTCTTCGCCGCGACCTACGACGCCCTCCTCGGGGGTGAAGCGCTCGCCGACCCCGACGCCTACCACCGGAGCGGCGACGTGGTCCGCACCGTCTCGACGAGTTCCATCGTCGACCGCGTCGCGGAGTCACACGACCAGAACGTCCACGAGACGCCGGTCGGGTTCAAGTGGGTCGCCGAGGCGATGGCCGACCACGACGCGCTCATGGGCGGCGAAGAAAGTGGGGGATTCGGCCTGACGAGCCACCTCCGCAACAAGGACGGCGTGTTCGTGGCGCTCGCGGCGGCGGCCGTCGCCGCCGAACGGTCCTACGACGAGCGCGTCGCGGCCCTGCTCGACACGCACGGCGGGATCCACCAGGACCGGGTCAGCGTCGACTGCCCCGACGACCGTAAAGAAGGGGTCCTCGCGGACCTGGAGGGTGCACTGCCCGACGCGATGGCCGGCGCGGACGTCGACCGCGTCTCCACCGTGGACGGGTTCAAGGTCTTCCTCGACGACGGGTCGTGGGTCCTCGTCAGGCCCAGCGGGACGGAACCCAAACTCCGGGTGTACGCCGAGGCTGGGTCCGACGAGCGCGTGCAGGAACTGCTCGACGCCGGTCGCGACCTCGTGGCACCGCTGGTGTGACCGCCCGCGCACCCGGCACGCACGCTTAATCCGTCGGGCCGCGTCAGTCCGCGTATGGACCCGGACGTTTCCTTTACCTACACCGAGGGGATGGACCGCGAGACGATCGAACGACGGTTGCGCGAGACCGGAACCGGGGTGCTTTCGCTCGCCGACGGCGACGACGCCTACGGGATCCCGGTCGCCTACCACTACGAGGACGGTGTCGTCTTCCTCCGACTCGGCGAGACACCCGCGTCGGCGAAGGGGGACTACCTCGACGCGACGACGACGGCGACGCTGGTCGTCTACGAGACCGACCCGACCGACGAACCGCGCGAACTCGACTCGTGGTCGGTCCTCGTCCGCGGGACGCTTCGCGAAGTCCCCGACGACGACCCGCACTACGACGCGGCGACGATAAACGAGCAGTTCGCGCCGATCCGGGTGTTCGGGGAGTCGCTCTCCGAACTCGAACTCGTGCTGTACGCGCTCGAACCGGAGAGCGTCACCGGTCGCGAGACGCCCGGATCGGGGGAGACGTAGTCATCGCGGTCGCTCGTCGGGCCACCAGGTGATCTCTCACGAGTCACGTCGTCCGCGATACCGGCCGTCGCCGACTGGTTCGGTCTCGAACCCCAGCGACTCGTAGAAGGGTCGAACGTCGGCGTCGCACTCGGCGACCAGCGCCTCCCGACGGTCGGCGGCCGCCTCGACGAGCGCGGTGCCGATCCCCTGGCCGCGACGGCGCCGGCGGACGGCGATACTGGCGATCTCGTCCCCGTCGAGGACGAGCGCGCCGACGGGCGTGGCGTCAGCACCGCCCGAGCCAGCGCGGTCGTCGGGCACTGCGACCAGCACGTCGCCACGCTCGATACCCGCACGGACGCGGTCGGTCCCGGTCTCGAGTGCGGCGCCATCGAGGATTCCGAGGACGCTCGCGAGTTCGCCGGCCGTCGCCTCGCGGGCGATGGCGTCGGTCACGGGTGGGGGATCTGCGGGTCGGTTCGCGCGGTCGTGGTGGTCACGTGCGGGCGGCCGGCCGACGTTCGGACTCGCGGGCCTCGTCGACGGCAGTTAGCACCTCGTTCGTCGTGGGCCGGTCCTCGACGACCTTGCCGGTGTACGTCCAGGTGATCCGGGGTTCGGCGCCGCGGGCGTCGACGACGCTCACCTTGGGAATGCGACCGAAGACGTCCGCCCAGTCGCTGGCAAACGCGAGGCGCACGGGCTGGTCGTAGGCGCTCGCGACCGTCGAGTCGGCGTCGGCGAGCAGCGGGAAAGGTAGCTCGAACTCGTCCTGCCAGCTCCGGGCGGTCTCGCGGTCCTGGGGCAGGACGGCGACGGGGACGGCGTCTCGAGCACGAAACCCGTCGAGACGGTCGCGGGTTCGTCGGACCTGTGTGCGACACGCGGTGCACTCGTGGTCGCGCATGAAGTAGAAGGCGACGAACGCGTACTCGCTGGCGAGCGCCGACAGCGAGCAGGGGTTCGGGCCGCTCCCGACGTTCGGCGCCTCGAAGGCCGGTGCCACTGGCGCGTCGGTCATCATCGACGAGTACAGCGGCCACCGTCAAAACGACTGCGCACGCGCACCGCCCGGGCGAGTCGGGACCTCACCAGTCGCTACCAGTTGTGGTCGATCCGCGAGAGGCGCGACCCGTCGACGCCGCTCCAGCCGCCGAACTCCAGGAGGTAGAGTTCCCCGCCGGGGCCGACCGCCATGTCGATCGGGCCGGTCAGCGACAGGTCGGGCAGGAACGGGTCGATCTCTATCACGTTCCCGTCCTCGTCGAAGGAGACGTACTTCAGCCAGCCCAGCCCCCACTCGGCGATCAGGTGTTTCCCCTCGAAGGTCGGCGGGAGGGCCGTGTCGGCGGGCGAGTCGACCTGGTGGTAGACCGGCCCTGCGGTGGGCGCACCGCCGGCCGGGAGGTCGGGATGTGGAACCTGTTCGGGCGGCGAGACCGGTGCCCCGCTCGGCGCGTTCAGGTATGCGTCCCAGCCTTTCGGGTAGAACAGTGTCGACTCCCGGGTGGCGGGGAGTTCGGTCATCCCGGTGTTGTTTGGCGACTCGTTGACCGGGTTCGCGGGGTCGAACCAGTCGCCGGCCTCCTCGCTCTCGAAGTCGTAATCGCGGTAGGGGGTGTTGGGGCCGACGCTGTAGGGCCAGCCCTGGTTGCCGGCCTCGCGGATCTGGTCGAACTCGACGACGCCGGGCGGGCCGCGCGTCTCGTCCCAGCGCGTGGCGTCGGGACCGTAGTCGGCGACGTAGAACCAGCCCGTCTCCGGGTCGACGGCGGCCGTGTAGGGGTTGCGCATCCCCATGACGTAGATCTCCTCGCGAACCAGTCCGTCGTCGAGTTCCTCGCCGTAGCCCTGCGCCTCGGTGAAGAGGTTGTCCTCGGGCACGGAGTAGGAGCCGTCGTCGTGGGGGGTGACCCGGAGGACCTTCCCGCGCAGGTCGGCGGTGTTGGCCGCCGAGCGCTGTGCGTCGAAGTTGCGTCGGCCGTCGCGCTCGTCGATCGGCGCGTAGCCAGAGGACTCGAAGGGGTTGGTGTCGTCGCCCGTGGTCAGGAGGAGGTTGCCGTCGGGGTCGAAGTGGAGTTCGCCGCCCGTATGACAGCAGGTCTCGCGCTGGGTATCCACCCGCAGGATCTCCTCCTCCGTGGCGGGGTCGACGGAGCCGCCCTCGACGGTGAACCGCGACAGCCGGTTGTGGGGCTCGTCGACCGCGTCGCCCGGCGGCGAGTAGTAGAGGTAGAGCCAGCCGTTCTCGGCGAAGTCGGGGTCGAGCGCCAGCCCCACGAGTCCGTCTTCCTGTGGCCGGTCGCCGTCCTCGTCGTCGGTGTAGACGTCCAGTTGCATCGCCGTCGACACCTCGCCGTCCTCGACGATCGAGAGCGTCCCGCCGCGCTCGATGAGGAACACGCGCCCCCGGTCGTCGACCTCGATGGCGATGGGCATCTCCAGGACCGTCTCGATGGGCTCCAGCGAGTAACTGTCCCAGATCGTGCCCGTGGCGTCGCCGTCGATGTAGCCCGCCGCCCACTTGATCCCCTCCTTGAGGTGTGTGCGGTAGGCGTCCTCCTGGAAGGCGGCCGCCGTGTGGCCGCGGCCGGTGTACCACGCTCGCCCGCCCTGGAAGGGCTGACACCACGCGATCGGGTGGTCGGCCCGGCCGTTGGTCATGGTCGCCCCGTCGTAGCTGTCCTCCTCCAGCGTCGCGAGAACGTGGACGTCCCCCCTCGGACTGCGCTGGAAGTCGTACCACTCGTCTTCGACCTCCCAGGTCGCCGGGAGGTGGGCCGTCGAGGGGTGGGCTCGGTCGGTGACGTTCACCCGTGCGGTCTGGACCTCGGGGTGGTCCGAGAAGGACGCGCCCAGCAGGTCGCCGTACCACTCCCAGTCGTAGTGGGTGTCGGCGGCGGCGTGGATCCCGACGTAGCCGCCGCCGTCGTCGATGTACGCCTCGAAGGCCGCCTGCTGGGACTCGTCGAGGACGTCCCCGGTCGTGTTGTTCCAGACGACCGCGTCGTACTGCGAGAGCGTCTCGGCGTCGCTGGGGAACTCGCTCGCGTCGCCGCCCGGGTCGTCGACGACGTCGACGGTCACCGACTCGCGGTCGACGTCCGCGGCGATCTCGTCGGCCAGCTCCTGGATCGCCTGATTGCCGGCCTCGATCGAGTTGTGCCGGTAGCCGGCCGTCGCCGAGAGGACGAGTAGCGCGGGTTCCTCGGGGACCTCGGGTTCGAACTCCTCGGGAGTCTCCCGGGGTTCGGCCGTCGCGGTCGGACTCGGCGTGTCACCGGGCGTGTCGCCGCCCGGGCCCGGTGTCTCCCCGTTCGGATCGGGTGTGCCGTCGCTCGTCGGTGTCCCGTCGCCGAGCGAACACCCGGCCAGTCCCGCCGCGCCGACGCCGCTCAGGACGCGCAACAGGTCCCGCCTGTTCGGTCGCTCCCCGTCTCTACCAGTGGAGGGCTCGTCTCCCATATCCGGGCGGGTTTCACTCCCCGGTAAGTAACTGTTCGGATATATTCGCGCCGGTGACACCACTCACACGCCGCGAGCCGCCGAGCACCTGTCCGCTTCGAAAGGGGCGACCACTCAGCCGCCCTTGACCAGTCGCAACACTTCGACGCGCTCGGCCGCGACGGGTTGGTCCTCGGGGACCGGCCGTCCGTCGACCAGCACCGACACCTGGTGGGGGCTGTACTCCAGGTCCCCCAGGAGGTCGGCGTACGTCTCGCCGTCCGCGACGTCGACCTCGTGGGTGTCCTCGCCGACGACCGACACCGTGACGCGCATACCCCCCTTTCGACCCGGTCGATCGAAAGTGTGACGATGGGAGGCCGCCGCGGGCGCCACAACCCGGGAAACCCCCACGCCGCGCGGCCTCTCGGTAGGTTTACGGAGCGGCGTCGCCTCCCCTGAGACATGAGCGACGCCGAACCGCAGGCGCGGGCCGGGCGGGACGCCGTCTGGATCGAGAAGTACCGCCCGCAGACCCTGGACGAGGTGGTCGGCCAGGAGGACAGCGTCGAACGCCTCAGGAGCTACGTACAGCGGCGAGATTTGCCGCATCTGCTGTTCTCGGGGCCGGCCGGTATCGGAAAAACTACATGTGCGTCGGCTATCGCACGAGAACTCTACGGCGAGGACTGGGGGGACAACTTCCTCGAACTCAACGCCTCGGACGAGCGGGGAATCGACGTGGTGCGCGACCGGATCAAGAGCTTCGCGCGGACTTCGTTCGGCGGGGTCGACCACCGAATAATATTCCTCGACGAGGCCGACGCGCTCACGTCCGACGCACAGGGAGCGCTTCGCCGGACGATGGAGCAATTCTCGAACAACGTCCGCTTCATCCTCTCGTGTAACTACTCCAGCCAGATCATCGACCCGATCCAGTCCCGGTGTGCGGTCTTTCGCTTCTCGCCGCTGTCGGACGAGGCCGTCGCCGAGGAGATGCGCCACATCGCCGAGGCGGAGGGGATCGAACTCACGGAGGACGGCGTCGACGCGCTGGTCTACGCCGCGGACGGCGACATGCGCAAGGCGATCAACGCCCTGCAGGCCGCCTCGGTCACGGGCGGGACAGTCGACGAGGAGGCCGTCTACGCGCTCACCTCGACGGCGCGCCCGGAGGAGGTCAACGAGATGGTCGAGCAGGCGCTGGCCGGCGACTTCACCGCGGCGCGTTCGACGCTGGACCGCCTGCTGACCGAGGAGGGTATCGCCGGCGGGGACGTCATCGACCAGCTCCATCGGGGCGTCTGGGAGTTCGACCTGGAGGACGAGGCCGCTGTGCGATTGCTCGACCGGATCGGCGAGACGGAGTACCGGATCACTCGGGGGGCGAGCGAGCGGGTCCAGCTGGAGGCGCTGCTGGCGTCGCTCGCGCTGAACGAGTAGCGAGGCTCGAACGGAGTGAGAGCCTCGTACATGCGAACGGGGAGCGAAGCGACCCGTGAGCAGCGAGGCGCGTCTCCCCGGCCGACGGCGAGGGACGGGCTGGCCACGAAGTTCATGTGTCGGTGCAGTGATCGGAAGACCATGAGACGTGCCCTCCATCGCGGTCTCCTGGGAGCAGCGCTGACGGTCTTCACGGTCGCGGTCACGCTCGGGCCGATACTGGTCGTACCGGCCGTGCTACCGGGGTTCGACGGTCCCGGTGGCGGGTTCGCGATGGTCCTGACGGCCGTCGGGACACTCGGGACGCTGGTGGCGCTGGTGGCGAGTGTCTGGGTCGGCCATCGCGAACAGCGTCGTCACGGTGCCCGAGACAGGTATCGGCGGTTCGCGGCCGCACTCGGCGGTGGCGGCGCGGCGGTCGTCGTTCTGGCGGTGCTGGCGCTGGCGACGGCCGGCACGCTGACGCCCGTCTCGCTCGTACCGGTGGGCACGACCGTTCTCTCGGTGTTCGTCGCCGTGCCAGTGGTGGTCGTCGTCGGGGCGCTGGCGGGGGTCACGCTCGCCTCGCTCTCCACTGCCTGGCGGCGGACCGACCGGTCGTTCGGTCGCCCACTGGTCGTCCCGGTCGGTGGGGCGCTCGTCGCGGACGGGTCGCTCGCCGCCGACTCGGTGACGCGACTCGCCGTGTCGCTGACGCCCGCGGTCGGCCTCCCGCAGTGGCTCCCGGGATTCGGGACGGTCGGCACGACGACCTCCGTCTACAGCAGTCTGGATAGCGTCGCCAGCGGCGTCGTGCTCGTCGGCGGAGCACTCGCACTGGGTGCGTACGCCGCGCGACGGCACGGCTTTGCCGACTCGGTCCGGCGGTTCGCCGTGCTGGTCACCGTCGGCGGAGTCGTCGGTGTGACGGTCGTTCCGCCGGCGGTGACTGCTGCCGTGACCGGACCCTCGTTCCCCGCTTTTTTCGGGTCGAACGGCGGCCTCGCCTTCGGCGTCGCCTCGCTCGCGGGGGCCGTCGTCGACGCGGCACTCGTCGGGACGCTCGCGGCGCTCGCGGGACTGGGCATCACGACCTTCGAGGCAGGGAACGACGGATCGACGCCCGCCAGTCCCGGCGTGGGGGAGTCACCGGGTGACGACCCGGCGGCGGTCGACCGCGACGAGCACTCGGAGTTCTCGCCGGCCGAGGGGGCGGCGAGATAGGGCGACGGCGGACGCGGGGCCATGTGGCACCGGTCGGTCCGACGACAGCAGTTATGTGGGCGGGTGACAAACCACACGATATGAAGTTCGTCATCGTCGGGTTCGGTCGCGTGGGGATGCGAGTCGCGCGTATCCTCCAGAGCGAGGGCCACGACCTCGTCCTCGTCGAGAACGACCCCGAGAAGGTCGAACGGGCCGAGACCGAGGGCTTCCGGGTCGTCGAGGGCGACGGCTCCGAGGAGTCGGTCCTGGAGGAGGCGGGGATCGCCGACGCCGACGCCATCGGTGCGCTGACCGGCGACCTCAACACCAACTTCTCGGCGTGTATGCTCGGCAAACACTACGGACTGCGCACCGTCCTGCGCATCGACGAGGACTACCGCCAGGAGATATTCGAGAAGTACGCCGAGGACGTCGACGAGATCATCTACCCCGAACGTCTCGGCGCGGCGGGGGCCAAGACCGCGCTCATGGGCGGCGACTTCAACGTCCTCGCGGACCTGGCGGAGGGGCTCTCGGTCGCGACGGTCGAGATCCCCGCGGGGTCGCCCATCGTCGGCGAGCGCGTCGTCAAGGTCGAGTTGCAGGGCGATGCCCGGATCTACGCCCACGGGGGCCACAGCGAACCGATGAAGATCCCGCTCCCACAGACGGTCATCGAGGCCGGCGACGAGGTGGCCATCCTGGCGCCACACGAGGACCTCCCGGCGATCAGGGCGTTTCTCCGCGGCGAGGAAGCCACCGCCTGAGTCGGCGACCCTGTCGGGCGAGAGCAAAAGTGCGGTCGTGGAGAGACCGCGTGTGGGTATCTCGGAACCGGGCGCTGGGTGGATGGGTGGGGCGCGCGGTTGGGGAGGATGGGAACTGAGGCCGTCGCTGCGCGCCCGTGTGTGCTTGCTCCACCGGCCGACTTAAATACCCGTCAGACAGTCGCATGACGGCGCCGCACTCGCCCGGGGACCCACACGCTTTTCGCGCTCGGTCCGCTCCCCTCGGGTATGTCCTGGGGCAATCTCTTCGAGCGAGCGGCGGAGTTCGACGTCACCGTCGACGACGTCCGGGCCGCCCTGTCGAACCACCGTGGGTCGCCCACCGAACCCACCGCCGACGACACGGACGAGAGCAGGACGATGGCGGACCCGCTGGACCCGAGTCCGGCGCGGGTCGTCGCGGACGCCGACGTGCTCGCGGCGGACCTGCTCGTCGGCGGCGACGCCCGAGACGCCCTCGACACGGTACGCGCCCACTCGTGGGTGGTCTTCGTCGCGAGCGATCCGCTCCTCGACGACGCCGAGGCGGTCGTCGCGGACCTGGCCGACGCCGACCTCGCGGCCGACTGGCGCACGCTGGTCGAGTCGTGGCGCGAGTCGGTCGGCCACCCTCCCGGTGACCACCCGGCGCTGGCCTCGGCGTACCGCGGTGGCGCGATGCACCTGCTCACCTACGCCGAGGACCTGCGCTCGGCGAGGGCGGCCGCGGCCATCCGCGGCCACGTCGAAACGAGCGTCAAACACCCGCGAGCGTTCGCGACGCTGTTCGACGCCCCGTCGCTGTACGAAGCGGTCGAGGGTGGCGAATACCCGGGACCGGACCGGGACCCGCGCGGGTAGCGGGCCCGGTAGTCGAGTCACCGGCCGGTGTCAGCGGTCGGCGGCGGCGTACCACTCGGCGAACTTCGCGAGCGCCCGTCCCCGGTGGGAGATGGCGTTTTTCTCCACGGGGTCCATCTCGGCGAACGTCCGCCCGTCGTGCTCGAAGATCGGGTCGTAGCCGAAGCCACCGTCGCCCCGCGGCGCGACGATCTCTCCCGGAACGCTCCCCTCGAAGAGTTTGACCGGGAGGGTGTCTTCGTCGCCCGGACCGTCGTCGCCGTCTCGCACCTGGTCGTCGGTCGTCGCGGCGGCGCGCTCGTCGTCTCGCTGGTCCTGCCCCCGGCGCTCGCGGTCGACCGGTTCGGGCGTCGCCGCGAACTCGCCGCCGTCGCAGTAGGCGACGACGGCGCGGAAGGCTGCGGCGTGGTCGTCCTCCTCGTGAGCGAGTCGCCAGACGCGCTCTATCCCGAGAGTGTCGTAGACGTACGAGGAGTAGGGTCCCGGGAACCCGTCGAGAGCGTCGACGAACATACCGCTGTCGTCGACGATCACGGGTTCACCGGTGTGGCGGTAGGCCGCCCGGGCCTTGTGAGCGGCGACGGCACCGAGGTCGTCGCTCTGGATCTCGGGGGTGTCGAACTCGAGTTGCTCGACGGGTGCGTCGAGGTACTCCCGGGCCTCGCGGACCTTCCCGGCGTTGGTCGTGACGAAACGCAGTGACATACGCGGGAGGGCGGGCCGCGCGAAAATAGGGGCGTCGGTCCCGCTGCGCCGGCGCGGGACGTCGGCCCGGCGTGGCGACACGCCGTCACGTCTGGAACGCTCCGGGAGGCGAGTTCGACGCGGTCAGTCCTCGACGATGACGTCGACGGCGTCGTCGTCGTCGGCGTCGTCTCTCTCGGTACCCTTGGACTGCCACCAGAGCGAGAGCGCGACGGCCAGTACGACCCAGGACCGCCAGCTCGCCATGTTCAGCGTGTAGCCGATACCGAAGGGTTTCTCGACGAACATCCCCTCGCCGGGTTGCCAGTACGTCGAGAGCAGCCGCCGGAGTCCCGGCCGTTCGAAGTTGTACGGGACGCCGAAGAGCCGCCCGGAGGTCGGTTTCTCTGCCATACTCACCGATACGGCGGGCCGGGTTAAGTCGTTTTTCACCCGACACGGCCCGGCTACTGCTCGCCGCCTTCACTTCCGCCGTCCCGTCCATGGCCGCGCAGACGGTGCAGGGCACCGGCACCGAGGCCCGCGAGGCCGGCGAGGACGCCGAAGCCGGGACCGGTTCCGGTGGTCGTCGGTGTGTCGGTTGGCGTCGGCGTGGCGGTCGGCGTCGGCGGACTCGCGCCGTCGTCGGTGACGGCGTAGACGCGCCCGTCGCTGCTGCCGACGTAGGCCGCGCCGTCGACGACGGCGGGCGAGGAGAGGACACTCGACCCGGTGTCGACGGTAAAGAGCGCCTGTGCGCTCTCGGTGTCGACCGCGTGGAGTTTCCGGTCGCGACTCCCGACGTAGAGGACGCCGTCGGCGACCGCGGGCGAGGAGAGGATGCTCGCCCCGGTCGTGTACGACCACTCGGTGGAACCGGCGTCGGAGCCGCGACCGGCGCTGAAGGCCCAGACGTTGTTGTCGAAGCCACAGACGTAGACGGTGCCGTCGGCGACGACCGGCGAGGAGAGGACGTAGTCAGAGAGCGGGCGCGCCCAGACGCCGTCGCCGGTGTCGGCGTCCAGCGCGTAGACGGCGCCCGCGTAGTCGCCGAAGTAGACCACCCCGTCGGCGACTGCGGGGGAGCACGGCACCGCCCCCTCGGTCGGCAGTTCCCACTGCTGGCTCCCGTCGCTGGCGGCGAGGGCGCGCAAGCCGCCCTGGCCCCCCTCGCGGTAGTCACCGACGTAGACGGTGCCGTCTGCGACCGCGGGCGTCGAGTCGACCCGGTTGCCGGTCGAGGTCTGCCACACCTCTTCGCCGTCCCCGGCGTCGACGGCGTAGGTGGTCCCGGCCTGGCTCCCGACGTAGAGGACCCCGTCGTGGTAGGTCGGCGAAGAGAACACGCGCCCGTCGGCGTCGAAGGTCCAGACTTCCTCGCCAGTTTCGGCGTCGAGCGCGTACAGCGTCTGGTCGTGGCTCCCGACGTAGACGACGCCGTCGACGACCGTCGGCGAGGACATCATCGGCGCGTCGGTCGTCAGCGACCACTGTCGCTCGCCGGTCACGCGGTCGACCGCGTAGAGGGTACCGTTCGTGTTCCCCACGAAGAGGCTGTCGCCGGTGACCGCCGGCGCGGCGACGACCTGCGGGAGTTCCTCGGGCGCAACTCCGGCGGCGGTCGGCGTGTCGGTTCCGCCGACGCCCCCGCTCTCTGTGTCGAACGCCCAGGCGGTCGCGCCCGAACGCGGCCCGGCGGCGGCGCTTCGACCGGTGTTGGCGGCGTCGGCCTGAAACTGCTGCCAGGGGCCGCCCGCGTCGCCGCTGTCACCGCTGGTTGCAGTCCCGGTGTTCGTCGCCTGCGCAGGGCGGTCGTCACTGGCGCCGTCGGCCGACGCGAGGCCGGTCGCGGCCGCGCCGGCGACGCCGGCACCGACCGTCCGCAACACGGTTCGCCGGCGCCACGACTCGCTGTCTGTCATTGCCCGAACGCACTTCGCCGCCGGAGTAAGTCTTGTCTTTCAGTCCAGCAGTGTCGTGACGGGTCCGTCGAAGTTGAGGATCACGGCCTGGGTGCGGTCGCCGAAGACCGCCTTGCCGGTCGGCGAGCGCTGCTGGCCCGAGAGGAAGACGTGGTCGGCGCCGACCTCCTCGGCCGTCTCGAGGATGCCGTCGGCGGCCGCACCTTTGTCGGCGATGACCGTCGTCGTGACGTTCCACTCGAGGTTCAGGTCGCCGTAGTGGTCGCGGACGGCCTCGCGGGCTTCCTGTTTCGCCGCGCTGAGGACCGTGTCGTCGCCGTAGCCGGTGTGTTCCGCGCGGCCCACGGCGTCGAGCGTCTCCGCCACCTCGTCGAACTCGTCTTCGGTCATCAGCGCCAGCACCGTCAGGTGCGCGTCGACGCCGGCCGCGAGTTCCCCCGCCTCTTCGAGCAGTTCGATCCCGTCCTCGTCGAACACCGCGAGCGCTTCGTCCATACCGGTTGGTTCGCCGACGAACACTTAATACCGGCCGGTTCGCCGCCACCCGACGGCGACCCGTCGAATCCGCACGCTGTCTGTCACTGGTATCGGCCGCGCCCCTCGACCGACCGTAACCGCCCCAGTACTGCGTTGGGCCGCTCGCTCGCATCCCGGTAGGCCGCCTCGGCGGCGTCCCGGAGGACCGCCGCGTCGTCGGCCGTCCCCGCCAGACTCCGCCCGAAGACGTGCAGGTCCACCGCGTGGTCCTCCGCCGCGCGACTCGAATACCCCAGACCGAAATCGACGAGGTAGACACGGCCGCGGCCCGACCCGACGACCGAGCGCTCGTCGGTCGCGACGCGAACGTTACGCGTCGTCGGGTCACCGTGGACGATCCCGGCGTCGTGCAGCGTCGCGAGGTGTCGCCCGACGGCGCGAACGTGGTCGGTCGTCAGCGCCTCGCCCAGATCACAGTCGCCCACGAAGTCGAAGGTGATCGTCGCCTCGTGCGTGTCGACGTCCCGCACGACGGGCGTCGGGACGCCCTGTCGACGCGCTTCGCTCGTGAGGCGGGCCTCCCGGCGGGTGCGCTCGCGGCGCAGTCGCTCGTCGAGTTCGGGGTGGCGATACGTGCGAGGCAGGCGTCGCTTGACGACACGCCCGTCGGTGAACTCGACCGTCGCTTCGGCGCCCTGCTGGGTCGGGTGGTCGTCGTCCCCGGTTCTGTTAGTTGTGCCGGCCGCGCCGGCCGCTCCGGTGGTACCGGCCACGACGCGAGCGGGGTCAGGTTCGTCGCGCCAGGTGACCGCCACCTCGTCGGGTCTGAAATCGGCGTCGATGGCCGACTCTTCCACGGCGAGCGTGTCGCCGGCGGCGGCCATCTTCGCACCGAGGACGGCGATCATCCCGGCGTTGTCCCGCAGAAAGCGGTCCTCGGGGACGTAGATGTCAGCCCCGCGCTGTTCGCACATCTCCCGGAGCATCCCCTGGAGGCGCTCGTTCTGGCCGACGCCACCTCCCAGCACGAGTTCGTCCCGGCCAGTCAGCGAGAGCGCCCGCTCGCTCACCTCGGTCAGCATGGCGAAGACCGTCTCCTCGAGGCCGCGACAGACGTCGTCGACGGGGACGCCGTCGTCGACAGCCTGCTTCGCGGCGGAGGTGATCCCCGAAAACGAGAAGTCCATCCCCTTGACGACGTAGGGGAGTTCGTGATACTCGCCCTCGCGGGCGTGCGCCTCGACTTTCGGGCCGCCGGGGTGGGACCAGCCCAGGTGACGAGTGAACTTGTCGATGGCGTTGCCGACGCCGGTGTCCATCGTCTCGCCGACCATTCTGTACTGGCCGTTGCGGTAGGCCAGCACGTGTGCGTTTGCGCCGCTGGCGTTCAGACAGACCGGGTTGGCAAAGCCCGCGTAGTGGCGACCGATCTCCAGGTGGGCGACCATGTGGTTGACGCCGACGAGGGGGACGTCGAAGCGCTGGGCGACCGCCCGCGCGGCGGTGCCGGCGATCCGCAGGCAGGGGCCCAGTCCCGGTCCGCGCGAGAACGCCACCGCGTCGATCGGGGTCCCGGCGTCCTCGTCACCCTCGGCGGCCTGCTCGCGGGCCACGCCGAGGGCGCGTTCGACGACCTCGGGGACGGCGTCGCTCATGTGCTCGGCGGCCTCGCGGGGGTGGATCCCGCCGCTTTCGGGCTGGTAGGCGTCGGTTTCGATCGTCACGTCGTCGGCGGCGACGTCGTAGACGGCGGCGCTGGCCGCCCACGCGGTCCCCTCGATACCCAGCACTCGCCGGGGGGCGTCCCGGTCGTCGGCGTCGGCGGGCGGCGCCATCGGTTGCCGGGTGTCTGCCCCCCGCGAAAAAGACGGCTTCGGTTCGCAGTCGTCTCGTGACCTGGATCGCTGGTTCCCGAAACACCAACACGCTCGGACGAGAGGGGAACAGTATGTTCGACATTCACGCGACGAAGTGGGCGACCTATCCCGACGCGAGCGCGACAGAGTTCGTCGAGGCGGTGGCAACGGCGGGAGCCGACGCCGTCGAGTACCTCGGCTGGCGCGACGCCGACGTCGAGGAACTCGTCGCCGCCTGTGACGAACACGGGGTCGACTGGGTCAGTACCGGCGCGGGCGGTGCGGCGGGCAACGTCGGCCACGACGCACCCGCGATCACCGACCCCGACTGTCACGACGACGCCGTCGCCGCCATCGAGGAGACCTGCGAGACCGTCGGCGAGTACGTCGACCGCGTCGTCGTCACCGTCGGCCCCGACCAGACGGGGCTGGAACGCGCGACACAGACGAACGCGGTCGTCTCGGTGTTGCGAGCGGCCGCCCCGGCCGCCGCCGCGGCCGACGTCACACTCGTCGTCGAACCGCTCAACACGCGCGTCGACCACCCGGGGTACTTCCTGGAAA